>Ga0315315_10000966_pt1 | contig 25901 bp, 17 predicted proteins | sample M140m3416metaG_FD_203699 | JGI IMG/M metagenome (GOLD analysis project Ga0315315, IMG submission 203699) | Ammonia-oxidizing marine archaeal communities from Monterey Bay, California, United States - M1 40m 3416 | ecosystem: Environmental > Aquatic > Marine > Intertidal zone | place: USA... | reverse complement strand
TCCCTGGTCAACAAAACTGTCCCCTACCAAGGTACGATAGCCGCTTCCTAATCGACAAAATCCGCTTTACCCCACATATCCCCGACTGATGCACTCTCACCCCCGTCAAAAATATCGCCTTAAAGTCGCCTGCCTTTGCTTTTTTGCGATCTGTTTCATCGAAAATTGCTCCGCTGAAACGACTTCCGCACCAAAAAAACTCAACATGCTGCTAATCATCGTCGATGACCTTGGTTTCGCAGATCTGTCCTGCCTCGGCAGCGATGACATGCAAACCCCTAATCTGGATCAGTTGTACTCCGAATCGCTTAAACTCGGAAATCTATACGCGAATTGCCCCGTCTGCTCACCCACGCGAGCCTCCGTGCTCACAGGATGCTATCCAGACCGCGTTGGTGTCCCTGGCGTGATTCGCACGCACCGTGAAAACAACTGGGGTTACTACCAACCTTTCACGGAGACTCTCCCACACCAACTGCAGAAAAATGGCTACGAAACAATCGCCATTGGTAAATGGCACCTTGGTCTTTCACCTGCAACCCACCCTTTAAGTCAGGGCTTTGACCGCTTTAAGGGTTATCTCGGTGACATGATGGACGATTATTACGAGCATCGCCGTCATGGCATCAACTACATGCGTGACGACCGCAGAGAAATCGATCCCAAAGGCCATGCAACCGATCTATTTACTCAATGGGCCGTCGAATACATCAATGGCCATGCAGAAGAGGAAGTAACCGAGGATGGCAGTAGTGCCTCCTCTGCCACTAAGCCTCGTATCGAGCAGAAACCGTGGTTTCTTTACCTCGCCTATAACGCACCACACACCCCGATCCAACCGCCTGAAGACTGGTACAAGAAGGTCAAAGCTCGTGAACAAGCGAACGGCGACACGGTGATCAGTGACAAACGCGCGAAAATTGTGGCATTGATTGAGCACATGGATGCGGGGATTGGTGAAGTTCTGACTGCATTGAAGAAATCAGGACAGTACGAAAATACTGTCATCGTATTCACCAGCGACAACGGGGGTCAGGCAAACGTGGGTGCCAACAATGGTCCTCTGAGAGGTGAAAAGCAACAGATGTATGAGGGTGGGCTGAGAATTCCCGGTTGTATCCGAGTGCCGAACCAGACGAAGCCAGGCTCCACAAGCCACACCGTCTGCTGCACGGCGGACTTTTTCCCAACCATCGTTGATTTGGCAGGCATCGAAGTGGCCAGCGGAATCGATGGCCAGTCCCTATTACCACTGATCAAACAACCACTGGCTGCCAACGGCAGCAATTTGTGGCCAGCACGAGAAATCTACTTCGTCCGCCGCGAAGGCGGCCCCACCTATTCTGGACTCACAAGTCAGGCACTTCTCAACGGACACTACAAACTCGTGCATGACTTGCCGACCAAGCAGTTCGAGCTATTCAATCTCAAGGCAGACCCTGCCGAGACCACCAACCTCGCCAAGAAACTGCCAAAAAAGCTCAGAGAACTTAGCCGTCGTCTCCAACTTCACGTGCAACAAGGTGGACAAGTTCCTTGGCAGCCACCCACGAAAGATGACGAAATCACGCGATAATATGTCCGTTGAACGAACGCCACACTTAGGCGTGATTCACCTCTCAATTGATGCGAAACCCATTGTGAGACGGTGAATAAGACGGTGAAATTCACGCGGCTTAGCGATTGTGATCGCATGGGCCATCCCGTTCACCCACTGTCGTTCCGCCACCGCTGCAAGATGCGAAGATTTGGCCGAAGCGAAAGCGAAATCCGCTTCTCACATTCAACGCCGAAAACGAATCGCAAATTATTAGCGATTGAGGCACTCAGCCCTGTGGTAACACTCGTCCCCTTAGTTGCATAATAACGGTGCCGATCAACAACTTTGACCCACAACACAGGCTCAATCAGGCCTAGTGAAATCAGCAACCGTGACACGAAGGATTACCCATGATGTTGGTGTTCAGACGCTCTTTTGCGTTGTTTTTGGTACTTGGCGTACTTGGTTCAACTGCGTGGGCCTGGGTTCCGCAAGAGAATCAAGACACAACGGAGAGCCAAACGACGGCCGAAAATGAAACCTCAGATGAGAGCACCTCGGCGGGCACTGCTCCCACTGATTCCGCCCCTGTGGCGACAGGTGTGACTGCGGATGCGAGCCTTCCATGGGTCGCGTACCTAATTCCGTTCTTGGGAATCGCTGGGCTGGTTTTCACTTTCTGGAAGTCTTCCTGGGTCGCGAAACAGGAAGCGGGCACGGATCGGATGATGACGATCGCGAACAACATTACCGTGGGCGCGATGTCGTTCCTCAAAGCCGAGTACTCAATTCTCGCCATCTTTGTCGTTATCGTTGCCGGTCTGCTTGGTTACGCCGGTAGCACGCAGGAAGCGAGCTCTCCGTTGATCGCAGTTTCATTCATCTTGGGTGCAATTTGTTCAGCCTTGGCCGGCTTCATCGGTATGCGAGTAGCAACCAAAGCGAACGTCCGAACAACAAACGCAGCCCGAACAGGTCTCGGCCACGCCCTGGAAGTAGCTTTCGCTGGTGGATCCGTTATGGGAATGGGTGTTGTTGGCTTGGGGGTTCTGGGATTGAGCTCACTGCTCATCATCTACAGCGTAATGTTTGGAGTCGAAGACATCACGAAAGTGATCACAGTGCTGACAGGGTTTTCATTCGGAGCATCATCAATCGCTTTGTTTGCTCGTGTTGGTGGTGGCATCTACACCAAAGCAGCTGATGTCGGTGCAGACTTGGTCGGAAAAGTAGAAGCTGGTATCCCTGAAGATCATCCGCTCAATCCTGCCACCATCGCCGATAATGTTGGTGATAACGTGGGAGACGTTGCTGGCATGGGAGCTGACTTATTTGAATCCTACGTTGGATCAATCATTGGAACGATGGTCTTGGGTGCCGCTTTTGTAACACTTGATGAATTTGCGAATGATGGCATGGGTGGATTGTCCGCCGTGATGCTACCGTTAATTCTGGCAAGTGTCGGAATCATGACTTCGATTGCGGGTACCTTCCTGGTCAAAGTTAAAGACGGCGGAGATCCTCATCACGCTCTGAACCTCGGAGAATTTTCATCAGCTGGTATCCTGTTGATACTCACATTCTTCATCATCCAATTCATGCTGCCAGCGACGTGGACTCACGGGGAAATTGTCTACAGCAGCTATGGCGTTTTCTATGCGATTCTGCTCGGCCTCGGTGCAGGCCTCGCAATTGGCAAGATCACTGAATACTACACCGGCACCGGAAAGGGGCCAGTGAAGTCGATCGTCCGTCAATCTGTCACTGGATCGGCGACCACAATCATTGCTGGCGTGGGCGTGGGCATGATCTCGACTGCGATCCCAATTCTGATCATCGCGGTTGCAATTATCGGAGCTTTCAGTTGCGCAGGACTTTATGGGATCGCGATTGCTGCTGTCGGAATGTTATCGAACACAGGCATTCAGCTTGCGGTCGATGCATACGGTCCCATTTCTGACAATGCTGGTGGAATTGCTGAAATGGCCGACTTGCCACCTGAGGTCCGAGATCGTACCGACAAGCTCGACGCAGTGGGTAACACCACAGCAGCTATTGGGAAAGGTTTTGCCATCGGCTCAGCAGCACTCACAGCACTTGCGCTGTTTGCTGCCTTCAAGGTAACGTACAACGAAAGTCACCTCGATAGCCAAGTCGAAGGTATCGACATCCTCAATCCATTCGTGATGGCGTCCTTGTTCATCGGAGCGATGCTGCCGTTCCTGTTCTCCGCACTTTCAATGAATGCCGTCGGTCGTGCAGCGATGGCAATGATCGAAGAAGTCCGACGCCAGTTCAGAGACATTCCTGAGCTAAAGAATGCTTTGCAGGTGATGCAGAAAAACGAGGACGAAGAATTTTCTGATTGGCCAGCAGACGACCAACAGACATTCCAGAAAGCTGACGGGAAAGCGGAATATGGCAAGTGCGTTGCCATTTCAACTCGGGCATCGATCCGCGAGATGATCCTACCTGGTCTGGTCGCTGTGCTTGTTCCGGTTGCGTTCGGATTTGTTCCCAAATTGCTTCCTGAGTCCTGGGGCCTCGGTGGAAATACCAATGCCCTGATGCTAGGCGGACTCCTCGCTGGAGTGACCGTGAGCGGTGTGCTGATGGCACTGTTCCAATCAAACGCGGGCGGTGCGTGGGATAATGCCAAAAAGATGATTGAGGAAGGATTTGAGGTTGATGGCGTGATCCTGTCCAAAGGTAGTGAAGCTCACAAAGCTGCCGTTGTGGGCGACACTGTGGGTGACCCGTTCAAGGATACGTCAGGACCTTCACTCAATATCCTCCTGAAACTGATGAGCGTGGTAGCACTCGTAATTGCCTCGCTTATTTAGTCGTTTGGATTACAGTGCCAGAGCAGGTTTGCCGAGAAGCACTCTGTCCGCCTGCTATTCACTACTGACACTATTTGCCAATCACAACTTATGCCACAACCAATCACCGGGATTCTTACGCCCAACATTACGCCAGTTGATGATTCAGGCCGTGTCGATGAAGAACGTCTTCGCGGCTACGTCGACTGGCTGATTGAACGTGGTGTCGACGGCCTCTATCCCAACGGCAGCACAGGCGAATTTGTACGCTTCACTGCCGAAGAACGTAGAAGAATCGTTCAGATTGTCGTTGAGCAAGCTGGCGGCCGAGTCCCCGTGCTCGCTGGTGCTGCAGAAGCAAACGTGAAAGCCACCATCGATGCTTGTGATGCCTACGGTGCGATGGGCGCTCGAGCTGTCGCCATCGTTGCTCCGTTTTACTACCGACTCAGTAACGAAGGTGTTTACGCGTACTTCCGCGAGATCGCAGATAACGTTTCCATTGATGTCACCCTCTACAACATCCCCCTATTCGCCTCACCCATCGAAGTCGACACTGTCATTCGGCTGGCTTCAGAGTGTCCTCGCGTTATCGGGATCAAAGACTCTTCCGGTGACCTGCCAAATATGCTGCGAATGATCGCTGCAATCAGGCCTCTTCGCGAGGACTTCACTTTCCTGACAGGCTGGGACGCGGCCCTTGCACCAATGTTGATTGCGGGCGCTGATGGAGGTACCAATGCAACCAGCGGTGTTGTTCCTGAATTGACCCGAGCGATCCATCGCAGTGTGGTTTCTGGCAACATCAAAGAGGCGATGCGTTTGCAATATCAGCTTTTGCCGTTATTCGATGCAATGATTTCGCTTGGGGAGTTTCCCGAGGGTTTTCGCGCCGGAGCTAGATCAAGAGGCTGGAACTTGGGGTCTGGCCGAGTCCCACTTTCCGAACAGCAGAAAGATGCCGTCGCTCGTACCCAACGCGAAATAGACAATTTGGTGGCAGAGGTTGCAGAGCTTGACGAAACTCTCGTCATGCCTCCTGAAGCCATCGAGAAGATTGTGCAGCGAGTGATGCGACAACTCGGATCTTGACCCCAACTGCACGACGCTGAATCCATTTCATTGCAAGCCGTTGCTTGCTGCAATGTTTCCAACGGTCCCACGATGCATTCAGCGTGCGTCCAGTGCTTCTGACCACAAGGCGAGCGGTGATGTGCCGCCAAGATTTCCAGCATCAAATACCGAATCATGAACGTGGCTCCCGATCCGCCACTTGAACGACGCCGTCACTTCAAAATCCTGCTCACCTCCAAGTGTCAAACTATGCAGCTTGACTGGCAACTGTACGCCCGTCACAGAAGCCCACACTGATGTGGTGCGGGCATGCGGTTTGACAATCTCTTGGAGTAACGACAATTCTCTCTGGCCTCGGCGATCTCCCAATTCCAAGACCTGAGTCAAGTCGCTACCCAGCGACAAAAAATCGTCAACCTGCACAGGCACGGTATCGCGAAAAGAGGCAACCCGCACAAAGATCAACTGGGGAACCGGTTGGTACTCGAAAGCGACAACCGTGAGATCTTTCTGTTGATAAATGCCAATCAGATTTTTCTCATGCAATTGACACTTGTTACGCTCAAAAGCATTTCCCGTCGCGATACTGACGACCCCACCTGTTGTGGCACAAATGGGATCGAAAACGCCACCCAATCGAAATCGAGCGTTCAACGATTTACTTCTGGAAGGTGGATGCACCTGCTTGCCAGTTGCCCCATGAAACCAATCCTTGATCCTGAGTTGGTCATAGGACGAGGCCTGCGAATCAATTAGATAGGCTTTTCCAGTTTTTTGTATTGGTGCCCCCAGCAAACTCTGATCTGCAAACACCATTCGCTCACGATCTTCTTGATGGTCGATAGCCCATGTGTATGCAAATCGTCGGGCTACTACTCGTTCTGAACCGTCCACTTTTGCCCCCATGTACTTTTCTCCGGACACATCGACAGCCAAGCGATCTACCACCATCGTTCGCGACTGGAGTTCTAAAATCCAATTCCCCAACCGTTTGCGATCTTGAGGTGTAGGCACCCTGAATCTTTGCCAATCCACCTTGGAACGACCAGACTGCGCCACTTCACTAGCCATCAATTTTTTTTCAACTGAAGTTGAATCCAGCAAAACAAACTTTGAGGTAATCAGAAAGCAGAAAGTCAAAAGCATCCACTGATTAAAATTCATCATCAACTCCATGGACAAAACACTGGCGACCTGATCGTTTAAAGGCAATCACACAGGAGTTCAAATCAGCGGTAATCGCTTGGCAAATCATTAAGACCGTACCACTGCGTTTCCCTATCACCATCCAACTCGTGGTCCAACAGTAGATCACCGTCATCGCTATCGGGCGCAGTTTCGTCGCACTGCCTGCCCATCTCAGGTATCCACCTACCTATGTAATATCCACTCAAAGGAACACAAATAGCGCGATCAAAATCAATGGCACAGGCTTGTGCGCACCTCCAACTCAACAGACAACGGTGAAACCCCCAACCGGTTACACGCCATCCTTCGTTCCTGTTTTCTGCTTGTCGGTACACACCAATGACAGCATCGAGAGATGCAAACCTGCGGTCATACCCATCGCGATTATTACATTCGTATCCAATCAGGTAACGCGTTGAGTATGCCCCCACCACTTCTCGTCGTTGGCAATCGCTGCATCGCATGAGATCCGTGATATTGGCAGAATCCACCCCTTCGTCTTCTGCCCATGCTGAAATCATCTCCCGACACGTAGTATCGCTGAAGGCATAAGTACACTCCCACTCGTGAGGACTGTTTCGCGTGGCTTCTGGTGGCCCAGCGATTCCCAAACGTCCATGAATCAGTAAAAAAACGAGTCCAACATATACGTACGTTTTCATCTAATTTCCTCCCTCACGAACAAGATTCAAAACCCCAACAATTTCTTTGTCGGGTCCGTACACAAGCAAACGATCTGGAAACAATCCATCATCGTGGTCTGCAATCTGCTTCCCCTCTGCAATCACCACCTCAATCACCGACATGATGCTTGAAACCGCGCGGACGCGAACAGCAACCTCATACGATGACTGGCCAGGCTTTGATTTGGACTCAACCACGTACCTGAGCTGATTCAGAGGCACGCTTAACTTGCCGGGGACCACGATCATCCGCGCAGCACCCACCCACGCTGTACCTTGGGGATCAAGATGCAAAGTGGATGGAAGAAATCGCAGTGGCGTTGTGAAACATAATCGAATCGGAAGATCAACAACCTGGATCTCACCCTTGGGGTTTCGATAGTGAATCCGCACCAAATCATCCACATCACCGAAAGAAAATGTTGGCTTGCCGCTAAACTTGAATACCGCCGCAGTTTGAATCACCGAATCGCTGATCACAAAAGATCCTCTCAAACTTTCAATGCGCTGCACCCGCCCCCCAAGTTCTTCGACCCTTCCTGAAACCATGAATGGTGCAGCAGGCTCCGTAAGTTGCACTGTGGTTTGCGAGAGGACCAACGGGCCCGTCATTCGCACATCAATATCCAACACAAACGGATGGATTGACTCCTGGAAGAAAACACGGATTGATCGTCGAATCGTTGCAATCTTGTTAGATGAGTCGAGCTTCAGCGATAAAGTTAAATGCTCACCAGGCTTCACATGACGTTGTTTCGGCACGACTGCCAAACAACCACAATCAGGATCAATGGCTCGCAAATTCAACGGTGAACCCAATGAATTTTTCAAATCAATCGTTACGCTAACATCTCGGCCGATGCGATAAGTCCCAACGTGATGTCCTGCACGAGACGGTAGTGTTGCGATGACCACAACACCACTCGACACATCCGGCTCGTGTTCGCCTAACGGATCTGGATCTTCACCGGACACGAAAACGATCATCACGTCTCCGGTCAAAAAAAGACCAGTACACGCATGCATCAGAATGATTCGCCAGACTCGCATTGTTGCCCCCGTATAATTCAGCGTGATTGAGACGCGTCGCCTCGAACAAGCAGCGAACAAAAGAAATTGCCTCTGCCTGCGTTTGTTTTCTTTGATGCCCTTGATCGCCGTGACTGGAACAGCAACTTCACAGACAAGCTCTGTCCTAGGCTCTGTTCTGAGCTTCCAAACGGGCTTCCAAACGGGCTTCCAAACGGGCTTCCAAACGGGCTTCCAAACGGGCGATGGCTGGGGGGCTGTAACTCGAAATCAGCTGCACGCCCTAAAGATGAACACACGAACACCAATCAAGAAACTCAACGTACAGCAGGTGGATTGCGAGTCAATCACTTTCAGCCCGAAAACGCAAAAAACATGGGGCTTATGAAAGCAAAAGGCGTTCGGCCGTGCTGCACCTATGATCGCGAAGATTTCACGGTCAGCACTCGCGAGAGAACAAATCCGAGCATCAAAACCTGAAGCGAGATGCAATCACCCACGCAGCTCAGGGACTGAAAAATCTAGCCGGCGAAAGACGAAACCCGTGTTGCACCGAGCAAGCTTCGCAAGCCTCAAGCCCACAGGCATCTCAGTATCGATCTTGCTCGGGTTCAGCCCAGACACGTGGCCCATCTTCATCCCAATCAACATGAATCACGCTGGGATTACAGCAGACGGGGCAATCCTCAACATAGCTCTGTGACCTACCGGCAGCGGGATCGAGTGGAATGATGATTTCCTCGCCACAACTGTCGCAGATGTATTCGCCATCTTGGTTCATTACGTTTCCGATTCTTGAGTTGAATTAGTTATCGCTGGAACTGGCCACGTCGAAAACGACTTTAAATGCAGAAGGGTCAACTGCGGTTCGAAAAGCCTGCGTCGCCTCTTCTAATGCAAATCGGTGCGTGACCAAGTTTGACAAATCGAATCGACCAGCCTGCAATGATTCGATGGCCAAACCAAAGGGACCACACCTCGAGCCCACAACACTGATTTCATCGATCACGATCGGCGCTAACGAAACTTCATGGTCTGCTGCAACCGTGGTTTTCATCACGATTGTTCCTCGCGGCCTGACCAATTGTAATGCCAACGGTAACCCCGTCACGGATCCTGTGCAGTCAACCACTAAATCGAACTCCTTCTCACAAACAAGGTCTTTCAACAGAGTCGTCTTGATTCCCAATCCACGAAACCTTGCTAATTTGAGCTCGTGTTTTCCAACCACCTGAATATTTTTCACGTGCTGTGAGATTGCCTGGGCACACAAATTTGCCAAACGCCCATCTCCTAACACGATCGCATTTTGAATTTTCGAGAGTTCGATTTGCTGTTGAATCTGCAGAGCTGCTGCCAAGGGCTCAATAAGAACAGCCTGATCATCACTGACGGAATCCGGTACCAGATGCAAACTTGTCTGCGGGATGGCGACTTGGTCAGCAAAAGCACCGTCATGTTCATGGATTCCCACAACGGTTCGATGCGCACAGTGGTTGCCAAGTCCGGACTGGCAACGTGAACAGTTACGACAATTGCAGTTGATTTCCCCGACGACGCGAGCCCCCGCAAAAGGTCCAGATGTAGCCATTCCGACGAATTCATGGCCCAGAACACCAGAAAAACCCATGTACCCTTGAGCAAGTTGCAAGTCAGTTTCGCAAATACCGGCGGCGATCACATCGACAAGGACCTCTCCTGCGAGAGGAACAGGGGATGGATGCTCGGACTGAAATCGAACGCCATTCTGGTCAAGACAGATTGCTCTCAATTTTCGGTTCCTCAAGGAGTGAATGAGGTGTAGGACAGGAGCCCACAGTCGTATAATCCGCCGTACTGCAAACGCCTTCGATTGACTTTTGGCCGGATTTTAGCGTCATGGTGGACAAGACGGACCCCACAAATCTACTAGCGACCTTTGGCTTGAGCGAATTTCGCCCTGGTCAGCGTGAGGTAGTCGATGCGGTTGCGGCTGGCGAGGACGTGATGTGCGTCATGCCCACTGGCGGCGGAAAGAGCCTCTGCTACCAGCTACCAAGTTTATCGAAAAAAGGCACCACGATTGTCGTTTCGCCTCTGATCGCCTTAATGAAGGATCAGGTGGATGGCCTCAAAAAACTCGGAATCCGAGCGAGCTTGATCAACAGTAGTCTGTCTGGTGCTGAACAGACAGAGGTCCTCAATGAGATGGCAAGCGGCAACCTAAATCTGGTCTATGTCGCACCGGAAAGACTTCGCAACAGTCGCTTTCTCGATGCCATTTCCAAGGTCAACATCAATCTTCTGGCGATTGACGAAGCCCACTGTGTCAGTGAATGGGGTCACGACTTTCGCCCCGATTACTCTCGGCTGGGAAGATTCCGTGAACGCTACCTGAAGGATGTGCAAACGATCGCTTTGACGGCCACGGCGACGCCGATGGTCCGAGATGACATTTCAGCTATCCTCCGACTCAAAACGCCTCAGGTTTTTGTAACTGGATTTGCGAGAACCAACCTCCGTTTCAGTGTGACGCACGCTAAGTCAGATCGTGAAAAAGATGAGGAACTCACTCGCTACATCAGCTCTCAAACGGGAACAGGAATTATTTATGCTGCAACCCGCAAACGATGCGAGGAGTTGGCTCAGTGGCTACCTGAAAAAACGCGACGTCCCATTGGTGCTTACCACGCAGGCCTCGAACCAGCACAGAGGCAGCGAGTGCAGGACGACTTCATGTCTGGCAAACTGTCAGCGATCGTGGCGACCAATGCCTTTGGTATGGGGATTGATAAATCCGACATCCGTTTTGTCGTGCATTACAACATTCCAGGCAGCCTGGAGGCTTACTACCAGGAAGCAGGACGTGCCGGTCGTGATGGGAAGAACAGTGAATGCAGATTATTGTTCTCGTACAGCGATCGTTACATTCAGGAATTCTTCATTGAGAATCGGTACCCACAACGCGAAACGGTCAAGAGTGTCTACGATTTCCTGTTGACTCGAGAAGAAGATCCCATCGAACTGACGCAGGAGCAAATCCGCGAAGAAATCGGCGTCAAAGAAGGTACCGAAGCCATTGGGACTGCTCAAACATTGCTGGCGAAATCCGGCGTTCTGCGACGACTCGATAGTGCATCAAATCACGCGATTGTGCGCATCGAAAGTGATGAAGCGACACTGCTGGACTTTCTGCCAAAAGAAGCCAAGCTACGTCGCAAGGTAATGGTTGCGATCGAACGGATGGTAGGACGACAGCGGCGTGAAGACGTCTATGTCAGGCTGCCACGTTTGGCTGACATGGCAGGCGTCGACAGCGACCAACTGAAACGAACCCTCCGCGAACTCAATCGCCTTCGATCTTTCGACTACATACCACCATTTCGCGGACGCGCAGTCCACTTGGTGCAGCGGGACCTGACGTTTGAACAGCTTGAGATTGATTTTGAGGATCTTAATACACGCAAGCGTGCTGAATTCGAGAAACTGGAAGCCGTCATCAAGTTCGCGCGGACCGCAGGATGTCGGCAGCGTGTAATCCTGCAGTATTTTGGAGAAGCAGGAGCAGCGAACTGTGGACTTTGTGATCGTTGTCATCCCAATGATGGATCGCCGGGACGATCCTCCGACATATGCCTCGCTAGTGATATCGAGGGCATCGATTCAAGCTCGCTGCTGAGGGGTATTCAGGTCGTTTTGAGTGGCGTCACCCGCATGCATGGTCGGTTCGGAAAAAACATGGTGGCCCAGATGCTCTGTGGCTCTCGAAATAAGAAACTGCAGCAGTGGAAACTCCACCAACTGAGTACGTATGGACTTCTATCAGGCCTGCGTCAAACGGAAGTGGTCAACATTATGGACGCGTTGATCGAAACCGGCCTGTTGCAACAGAAAGAAGTTGACGAACGGCGGCCCACCCTCCACATGACCGAAGATGGTCGCCGCGTGATGCGTTCTGAAACACCTCTGCCGACAGGGCTTCAGCTACCTTTGCCGCTTGCCAAGCGACTGGCAAAGGTCACTGGAAAAATTGAAGCGGCCGACGTGCAGACGGACTCAAGACAATCTGTAGCCGGAGATCCGGAAGGCAAGGACGGTGGGCTTGAAAACCCGCAAACCCTCGAAATGGCTGAAAAGCTGAAGCGTTGGCGCCGCAAAAATTCTGCTGCATTGGGAATCCCAGCCTACCGTGTCCTCACGAATGCGACGATCGACCGCATTGCTGAATCATGCCCCACATCGCGCGAAGATTTGGAATCGATTTCGGGCGTAGGGCCGGCGACAATGGAACAGTTTGGTGATGACATTATCACCTTGGTCGGGTCGATCCTGTCAAATTCAGCCCAAGCGGTTCAGAAAATCGACACGGTCGCGGCGGAATCCGAAATTCCCGAGATCGATGAGGAAACGACCAATCATGCGAACTCGGGAGCGATTCCGGCCTCGCCAACCACTGCAATCAACAATTCTGAACCCGAAACCAGCATGTTCCGGTCCAACTCGGACTCTAAGACGCCCCCCGAGTTGCCAACAAGGAACAATAAGCGGGTTGGGGAGGCAGCGGGTTATTGGACATGGCGGCTGTTCAGCGACGGTTATTCGGAGTCTGAAGTGATGGCGATCAGGCATTGCGACTCCGCCGAACTCGTTTCTCAACTGTTGCTGGCAATCGAGAGCGGTTTGGTCGTCGATCCGGGTTGGATCACGAACGAACATGGCACCGAACGGCTTCGTAACTCCAAGAACGGGCCTGCGGGGGGCGGTTAGTCACTCAAGCCACGACTCACTACAATCTAGGCAGGAATTCGTCGCAAGCAGCGAACGGGGTCCGTGATGTGCCCCTCCGATGACGGGTGTTTCACACGAACAGCAACGGCCAAAAAGGCAGGAAATGGATAAGAAGTCTGAGAAAAACGATAAACCGACGCCTGAGCCTCAAGAGGGCAAGCGTGGGAACAACTCACTCATCATCGCTCTACTTTTGGCCGGTTCACTCGTGTTGTTGTTCTACAACCGGGGTGAAGAGCGTTCCGCCGTCTCTGCTAGCTTCTTCCAGACTGAGCTGGCCCGTGGAAACGTCGAGGAAGTCAGCATTGGCGAGCGTCGAGTGTATGGAACGTTCAAGACGGCTCCAGACGCACCCGTGGTCGCTCCCGAAGAAGCCGCACCAAACACCGATGATTCAAAGAAAGATGAGGCAGATAAATCCTCTGCGGTCGCTGAAGAAAAAAAATACTTGAAGAAGTTTTACTTCAATCGTTCAACGGATGCAGGGGCCGCTGTTGAACTGGAGAATCAGCTAAAAGCTGGGAAAGTCGAGTACACGTACCTTGAACCCGACAACACCCAGCAGATCATTTACTTCATTGCCTTGATAGGGCTGCCACTGGCGATCCTGTTCTTCCTGTTCATGATGTTGCGGCGAACCAAGAGCGACATCATGGGTGGCGGCTTTTTATCAGGGTTCAGCAAGAGTCCTGCCAAGAAATTCGAAGCCAACGAGAAGATGGTGACATTTGATGATGTTGCTGGGCTTGAGGGTGTCAAAGCGGACCTGCAAGAGATCGTGGACTTCCTCAAGACTCCCGGCAAGTTCCAGAAACTCGGCGGCCGGGTTCCGAAGGGCGTCCTGCTGAATGGCCCTCCTGGCACCGGAAAGACGCTTTTGGCAAGAGCGGTCGCTGGAGAGGCGGATGTGCCATTCTTCTCGGTCAACGGCAGCGAATTCATTCAAATGTTCGTGGGCGTTGGTGCAAGTCGAGTCCGCGACCTATTCAAGACAGCGAAAGAGCAAAGCCCGGCGATCATCTTCATCGACGAGATTGATGCCGTCGGTCGTCAGCGGGGCGCCGGCCTCGGTGGCGGGCATGACGAGCGTGAGCAAACGTTGAATCAGATCCTTGGCGAAATGGATGGCTTTTCAGGAAGCCAGGCAGTCATCGTGGTTGCAGCAACAAACCGCCCTGACGTGCTTGACCCAGCTCTCTTGCGTCCCGGAAGATTTGACCGCCACATCACTGTGGGTCGCCCCACGATGAAGGGGCGGGAAGCAATTTTCAAAGTGCACGTTCGTGATGTGCCTTTGGCAGACGATGTTGATTTGAGACGTCTTGCCGCGGGCACTGTCGGCCTGACTGGTGCTGACATTCGCAATATGGTGAATGAAGCTGCACTGTGGGCGGCTCGACACGATAAAAAAATTGTGGACATGAGCGACTTTGACCATGCCCGAGACAAGATTCTGATGGGGGCGAAACGCGAGGAAGTACTACAAGACAGCGAGAAAGAGAAGACAGCCTATCACGAAGCAGGTCATACACTTACCGCTTGGCACTTGGACGGTGCACACATTGTCCACAAGGTCACGATCATTCCACGTGGTCGGGCTCTTGGCGTCACCCAGTATGTTCCCAACGAAGATCGTCTGAGTATTAGCAAGCGGGAGCTGGATCACCAATTGATCGTGTTACTTGGCGGTCGCGCCGCGGAAAAAATCATTTACAACGAAACCTGCGTGGGTGCGGAAAATGATCTGGAGCGAGCTACCAGCATCGCCCGTAGGATGGTGACCCACTGGGGGATGAGTCCAAAAATTGGCCCTGTCAGTTACAAGACGAGCGATGAAGATCCTTTTCTTGGCCGCGAGATCCACCAATCACGCCAGTTCAGTGAACACACACAGGAACTGATCGACGAAGAGGTCGGACGAATACTTCTGGAAGCTGATCAGAAAGCCGAGCAATTACTCCGAGAACACCGCGATGACTTGGAAAGCATCACGCGATCGCTGCTGGAACACGAGGAACTTGGTGAAGCTGACCTGACAGAATTGATTGGGCCATCGATCCAATCACGCACTCAATCGAAGAGTGAAGACTCAGAAACGGCGCAGACATTGGCTCCCGATGGCTCCGATGCTCCCAAGCCTGATGTAGTTACCAAGACGGATCAGCAGTCGTGAGAAGGAGATTGACGCAACTAACTCGAAGACGCTGTCGTCACTGATATTCCATGGGCAAAAAGCGTCAAAAGCAGAGAACTGATTTTCGAAAGAAATATCAGGGCCGTGTGCGGAAGGGAGACCTGACTCGCGAGTTCCGAACAGGTGACGCGGACAGCTTGGCAGATGTTTCGCAGAGTGAACGCGTCAGTGGTAAAGGCGAGTTGACGAGAAAACGCACCGTTCAATCCACGAATAAAAATGACCAGCAGGTCAGCAGTGGTGAATTAAAAAAAGGTCGCGTCGTCAGTGTCCACGGCTTGAAAAGTCGCGTCTTGGCGGATGATGGAGAACTCTATGATTGCGCTGTACGGCAGGTACTGAAATCGCTCAGCATCGAGCAACGCAGTATTGTGGTTGCCGGAGATGATGTACTGATACGAGCTGACTCGCCTTTGGATGGAGTGATCGAAGAAGTCAAACCCAGACGTGGTGTCATTAGCCGAACCAGTCGCGGGCAACAACATGTTCTGGTCGCCAATGTTGACTATTTGCTGATCATTACGAGCGCCGCTGAACCCGGCCTGAAACCAGCGTTGATTGATCGCTTCCTGTTGACAGCGCAACAATGCGATCTGGAACCAGTAGTGGTAGTCAATAAGGTCGATCTTGTTGATAGTGTCGAACTGCAGCCAATGCTTGGTGTTTATGCGGCAATGGGCTTTCGGGTTTTGATGACTTCAGCGGAAACAGGTATCAACATCTCCTATCTGCGCTGCCTGCTGCAGGGAAAGCAAACGGCCGTGACCGGGCAAAGTGGTGTGGGCAAAAGCAGTCTACTGAATGCAATCCAACCCGGTCTCGGGCTTGCAGTTGCGACCGTCAGTCAGGATAACGACAAAGGTAGACACACAACGACGGCGGCCCGACTGATTCCGCTGGAAGGTGGAGGAGCAGTTTTTGACACGCCCGGTATTCGGCAATTCCAACTGTGGGACATTTCCGCGAGCGAGGTCGCTGGACTGATGCCAGATCTACGTCCCTACGTGAGCGCATGCCGATACCCCGACTGTCTTCACCTCAGCGAAGATGAATGTGCTGTCAAAGATGCTGTTGCAGATGGTCGTATCGATGCACGTCGCTATGACGCATATTGCCATTTGCTCGAAGATGACTTGATGAGTGAAGCCAAATAACAGTGCAGAGAGATCCGATGAGTACCCCAGAAAATCCATCCGAAAACAATTCACACCCATGGCTGCGAGGTGCCGCTGTCAGCGGTATTGGTGTCGTGATTGGAATCGTTTCACTGGTTCTGTTTTGTCACGCACTCGGTCTGAATCTCCGGGACCAGGGTTGGGGATCAGGTAGTGATTCATGGAATACGAACCGCGGCGAAGTGATCGTCTCATTCATCGGATTCGGCATTGGCACGGTCATCTTTTGGCTTGGTTTTCACCAAACGACCAAGCCCAACTAGTCACGTGGTCATTTGCGTCTAGGCGATGATATCGCGGCGATTTTGGACATAGTCCCAAAGAACGAAACGGTCGAGATCGCGACCGCTAGTGAAAAACACGCGGCCCTTCGTCGTCTGTGCCAATCGTTGTGCGAAGCGAATATCTTCTTGGCTCTGTGACCAACTCGGAATCAGAAAGATATTGATCGTGATGTCGTTCTTGCTGCAAAGCATCGCCTCTCGCATCGTTGCCTGCTCGGTGCGGGGATCAGGTGGATACAGCATGTAGAGCTTTTCATCTTCGAAATGAGCTGTTGGCAGCCCATCTGTGATCAAGACAATTTGTCGGTTCGGAGTATCACAATTGGCAAGGTTCTTACGAGCGAGTTGTAGAGAATGCTGGATATTCGTGAAGTGTGGATGAACTTCCTGCTCGCTGATATTTGGATCACTCATATCTGCCCATAGTTGGACCCATGGATCATGGATCGTCACGGGTTTCGGCATCATGTTGATGATCTCTCCGGGCGCCCTGAGTTTGGCAAAGGTGAACATCTCAATGAACCGTAGAAAGTCACCTGGGTACTCTGTCTGGATGAGTCCTTGCAGCGCCAGTGCCATTCTCTTCACATTGATGTACTGTCCGTCATAGCGCATAGAACCACTCATATCCATGATGACACAGGTGGCGCACTTTGGATGATTCCGTGTCTTGTGAACCTCAATATCATCTGGACGCAAACGAATGGGGCGGGAGTCTCCCTGTCGTAACAAAGCGTTGATCACGGTCTGCGGCAAGTCAATGTTAGCGACACTATCTCCGAACTCGTAAGGCTTGGTCTGTTGCAACTCAACCGCCCCCTCACCAACGACATCGCCTTCATGACGACCACTTCGGGACTCCTGCAACTCGCTGAAGATTCTCTCTAGTAGCCTTCCCTGAAAAACGCGATAAGCCTGAGGTGTGAGACGGAACGCACCGTTCTTTTCCGGATCTTTTTCAAGACCCTGCCTCTCAGCTTGCTCTCGAATCATGTTCTCGACCTGATTGCGCATTTCTTCGAGCTGCTGCATATCAGAAGGCTGTGCAAACTCACCCAGCAGATCCATATCGATGACGCCAATTTGGGCGGTTTTGGATGCCTGATCGATCTGCTTCAGAAGTTCATCGATTTTTTCCAGCTCTTCTTTCACCTCCAGCGCAGTCGTGATCGACATCGACTCACTACCCGTAAAATCGTACTTACTCCCGAGCTCTTCAATGTTGTGTTTATCTTCCATCCGCTGCCCCACCTGCAGCAGACCACGGGCGAGGGGACCAGTGTCGTCATCGACGCGGTACCAGAGTCTCTCAAGCATATAAGGCTGCTCGTGAACAACAGCCTCCTTGAATGCCCTTTCCAAGGGTTTGGGAACTCGCAGGTTCTGAGCGGCTCCGCGGAACGCCTTTCTTGCCTTCTTCTGAACGCTGCGACTTTCGTACGTCGCGAGAATTTTCCGTTTCCGCTCTTCAAGCATCGCCCGAAGCATATCCAGGCTGGGTCCCATCCCGGCAATTTGGCTAGGATCCAACTTTACCGCACGCGCTAATTCTTCCTCAGACAACTCTTGGTAGCTGCCGTACATCAGCGCCTGCTCGAACGCCGGTGAAACGAGATCGGGCGGTGGTTGGGTGGGGGGCGGAAACTGTGCCGGGTCGTACTTCTGATAGGAATGAATGACTCCTCCAGGCCGATAGATCCGATCTTTCCCGCGACGCTTTTCCTCAAATTTCATATTCAATCTTACCGTGGCGCTGACTGCGACTGATTTTTTCCATGCTATACAAACCTGCGAGTACAAACTCCACGCAACTCGCTCTGACAGCCTCGCTTTCACTCGCGTTCACTTCGAACGCCATGTCCCATGCCGGAGGTACTTTCTTCAGACGCTCCGCGTACGCTTTGCTGGGCAGCAAGTCACCCACTTCCACCCGAACGCCACCACGGAAAATCTCGGCAATGGCTCCCAAACCATGTTCTTCAACGTACTCGTTGAACACGATTTTGATCGCCTCCGCAGTAACTGCCTCCAAAACTTGTCGCTCACTCATCTGATGTGTGCCCATCAGATCCAACTCAAGCTTGCCCAATGAACTGGAATGAAGGTGCCCGAAGTCGCTGATCCGCGGCGCTGCGGGTTGCTCACCATGAATGATTCCACGATGGCGGGCTGAGGCGATCAACGTGCGAAAATTCGCCAAAGAGAATCGGGCAGAAACACCAGAGTCCTGATCGATATATTTGCTATGTCGAGCCTGGTTCGTGATCTCCTCAATGATCTGATACATGAAGTAGGGAACAACCACGGGATAGTCGCCTTCTAACTCAGCCCCCAGTTCCTGCTGCAGAATCTCGATACCTTGGTCGCGTTCTTCTGGATAGTGCGTCTGGATGATCGTACCGATACGGTCCTTCAGTTGGGGGATCACCTTTCCACTTCGGTTATAAGTCGATGGATTCGCGGAGAACAAAATCATGAGATCCAAGTCAAACTGGATCGGATAGCCACGAATCTGAACATCTCTTTCCTCAAGGATATTGAACAATCCGACCTGAACCAGATCGTCAAGTTCAGGCAGTTCATTCATCGCAAAAATTCCTCGGTGCAGTCTGGGTATCAAACCAAACGACAGAGCCTCCTCAGCACTCATGCTGACACCTCCGGTCAGTTTGGCTGGATCGATCTCGCCGATGATGTCAGCAAACTTTGTTCCTGGGCTGAGACGTTCAGCATAACGATCGTCGCGCCCCCACCACGCAATTTTGACATCGGCAGGATCATGCTCGGCTACGAGACGCTTGCCAAGCGATGTGATGGGATTGGTCGGATCTTCATGAACTGGCAGGTCAGGATGATCAAGGTAAGGAATCCACTCATCGAGAAAGCGTGTCAACATCCGCATGATCCGACTCTTGGCTTGACCTTTCTCGCCGAGAAACAACATGTCATGGCCAGCCAGCAGGGCCAAATTGATTTCCGGGATCACAGTGTCATCGTAACCCACAATCCCCGGAAAAAGCTCCTCGCCTGCCGCCAGCATTCGGGTGAAGTTATCACGCACTTCCTGTTTCACGGTCTTTGACGTCCAACCGCTGTCTAACAGGGCCTGCAACGTGGTTGGCTGGGGGGCTGCCAAAATGGCCTTCATGGGATCAATCCTCAAAGAATGTTCAAACGGCTACTCTTAATTGTAGTGAGATGAACAGATCGAAGACTTGCAATTGTTCTGTGACTGGGTACACAAAACAGAATCAGACGCGTATGAACGCACGGACATGTCAACCTGCTGGCCGCCCTACCAAGCTGGACTGCGACGCGCGTCACCTCACGGATCAGGCCACGGTTCAGTCCGTGGTCTCCTGCAACTGGAAACCTGTCTCACGGAGATGCTCAGGCAGATTTTCACTGATCTCACGCAATTCCGTGCCGAACTCCAATCGCTGACTTTCCGACGCTTTTTTCATTGCTTTTCTGGCTAGGGACACTGCGTGTAATCGCATGGCCTCTCGGTTGAGCCCCGACGCTCTACCTGCATTGAGATCCCAACGTTTGGCGAGAACCACCAGCTCCTCGAAAGCGGGGTTCGCTGGCAAAGCAATTTCAGTTTTCGCGGCAGACGCGACTCGCAAATCAGACGCACTCGAGAGCCAAGGCAGACCCACCTCCCAGCGTCGCAGCACGAAACAATAATAACGCCCAAGAAGCCCACGATTCGCACGGGACCAAGTCTCAGGATTTTCAGAAAGAAGCAATTTGAACCGCTCCCGCTGCCGCATTGTTTGGACAATCACTCGATCATACGCGGTGACGTATTCCGCTGCCTCTGTGTCCTGCAATTTCAAGCTGAGTGAACCAACCGAATCAAGAATCCGCATCGCAAGTTCAACCTGATCCGCGACCAAAAGTTGATCCAATAAAACCAATCCATTTGCGAGCAGGTGCCGCTGTATCTCAGGCAGCGCCGACCGCACATTGGCCGCTAAATAAGTGTCAACCAACAAGGATGCAGGTGCCAACTGATAAAACTGCTTCAGATCGACTAGAGTTCGGTTCACGTCAGACACGCCTCTTGTCTGCCAACCACTCTCAATCAACAAGACCGAGACTGCCCAATAATCAGGAGTTCCAAGCCGAAACGTATCCCTGAGTTCTTCCAAAGCCAACAACCGTTGAGCGAGATCATCAGGATTACCAGCCGCCATCGAAATCGAATCAAGCGAGACGATCTCATTTCTTGCATTAAACGCTGCTTCACTGTCGGGAACCATTCGCTTTGCCATCTTAGGCACTGCCTCGGTTGCCTCCTCAGACTTCGTCCCCGTTTCAGGCTGAACAACCATTTCTTGTGGCTCCGAACCTGCAACAGATGAGGCGGCTTTTGAACTGCCATCAGGATCTACTCCCGAATTCCCCGGTTCCGGTTTCGCTGTTCCACTTGGCGAAGCAAACGGATCAGGCAAAAACTCAGACATGCTCTTTTCGGCCAAAGGACTACCTGCTTTGGTCATCTCATCACTCTTCGAAACTGAACGATTGCTGACTGACATGTCATCAACCGGATTTTCAAGTTCAACAATCGTCTTGGGAATCGAGTCGAGTGAGACAATTGGGTCCTTAGCTTGGAGATCTGGTTCCAGCGAGTCCGCGAGGCCAAAGCCTGGTTCATTCAGCATTCCCAAACCGCGTTCTAAATCTATTCCTTGTTCGATGGCGATATCGGGCTCAACGGCGATACTGGGCTCAATGGCGATATTGGGCTCAATGGCGATATTGGGCTCAGTGGCGGCATTAGGCTGAACAAGGCGATCGTACCCATCAACCTGAGCCTTCGCAGAATCAAAGTCACCAGAGACAACCGAAGAAGCACGATCAGCTTCTTCTTCAAGAATTGGCTTTCCACCACCTGGGAAGACAAGGGCAACAACAAACAGGACAACGAGAATTACGGCCAAGCCGATGGCGTACCAACGAGTTAGCAACACCCGCTTCCACCGATTCCAACGCTTCAAGAAAATCGTACGTCCCAGGATATCAACATCACTAAAGCTTTGAGCCCATGCTGGTTGTCCTGCCAGCAAAGGCGTCGAGTCCAATTCCATCAATTCGATCAAATCTGACTCACTCAGGCCTCCACCCTGAAAGGGCATGTTCGCCTCTGCATTGCCGGTTCCCAAGCCTCCCGACATTCCAACACGAGACACCTGAGCTTTGCGTCCACCGGTTTGCTGATTCTGAAATTTGGTCTGACCTGCCCACATCAAAACGGTTGGCAGAATCCTGCCAACATGGATTCGCTGGTGAACATCTCCGCGCTGACGTGGATCCAGCAACCGGTAAGCGGATATTGTCACTCTTGATAACTGCAGAGCGGCTGTGTCCGATGGGTTCGAGAGCTGACCTTCTGCTAGCGTCCGTGAGGTCTGGGTCGCCGCCCGTCGGATGACCGTCAGTCGCATTTCATCAGGACGAACCCCCAGCCGCTCAAAGTCTTCGACCTTAAGGTCCAGCGTTGGTTGCGATTTGGGTAGTATTTTGGACACGTCGAATGATTTACTTGGCAATACGCTGTATGAACTTGCCTTGTATTAGCTGAATTCAGTCGGCAAGCGACTGCAAAAGCAATCGATCCACCTCTTCTGAGACACATCACCCGCATGCCGGGTTCCCTCGATGCTGTCAAACATCGCAAACATCAAATGCCTCTTGCAGTGAAGCTACTGGATCCTTGCTCGTAGGAATGAATTCCTGTGCGATGAACCCTTCGTAACCTGTTTCCATGATTGCACGAATAACAGGTGGATAATTGATTTCCTGCGAGTCGTCCAGTTCACCACGGCCTGGATTCCCCGCAGTGTGATAATGCCCCACAATATCGCTGTAACGGCGAATATTCCGTATCAAATCTCCGTTCATGATCTGCACGTGATAGACATCAAATAGCAGTTTGAAGTGGGCTGACCCCACCGCGGACACCAAATCGGCACATTGATGCAAATCATCTCCCCAATATCCCGGATGTCCTTTCATTGGATGTGAATCGTCTTTACTGTTGAGATGCTCCAACACAATCCCGACATTCTTTTCCTCTGCATAGGGAATGACGCGTTTCCAGCATTCAAGGCAATTTTTACGAGCTGCCGCATCTGAAATACCTGCCTTCTGCATTCCCGTGAAGGTGATAACGTTGGGCGCACCATACTGAACGGCGAGATCGATTCCCGTTCGCAATTTCATCTCGACTTCGGCATGATTCTCGGGATCAAGCGGCCCCTTGGCAAAGCCGTGGCTGGAGACAAGTGAGATTTTCAGCCCCATGTCGGTCACTGCACCATATTGATTACTTGGGATACCCTCCATTGCCTCTAGTCCGATCTCTTTGCAGTGCTTCGCCAGCGTGATCGCGTCCATGGGCTTGAAACACCAGCCCATCACGGATTGCCTCACCTTGCGGCCGGCATTCTCCGCATCGCCATCCTGAGCAACAGCTGTGCGTTGGGTGAGTTGGCTGGCAGCGGAGATGGTGGCACCGGCAAGCACAGCATTCGAAGTCAGAAAGTCACGACGTTTCACGGGAATACCTCGAGAGATTAAGTGAGTGGGAAGAATGAAGATGCATTGTAAATGGTTTTGAACGATCATTACCCGAGACAGTTTGCCAACGACTCGCTTGAGGGTATTGCAGGGCAGGGCACGGCAGCAACTTTTCGGCATGTCCACCCGTTAGGACGGAGCAAAAAGTTTTGTGCAGGGCAGGTTTTCGCAGCAGCTTAATTGCATTCCAGAGCAATCTGACATGCAGGGCAGGGCAAGGAGCAATTATTTGCCTACCTGCTTCCCGCTGCCATCTCCAGACTCATCAGGGAATTACTTCTGTCATCCAAAAGGCCCGCTTTCGGTCGGCTCTCTGCCGCACATCTTCCAACATGAACTCAAGCGACCCATCGAACTGAACACGCTTAGACCGAGTGCCCTCACGGATCACAACTTCCTGATTGAGATCAAGCACACCTGCCATCGGTCGCAACAGCAATCGGAACCTGTCAGCAGGTCCACGTTGCACTCTAATCTGATTGTCTGCGCCAATGGCTGCAGATACTTTGCCTGCACGAATTCGTTCAGCTTGATCCCACAAAAGGGGATCAACAGGAACGCCTGGCTTGAGATCTCCCAACTCCAACCACCAGAAGAACTGGTCACCTTTGCGTATCGTTGCCACTTCAATCTCACGCGGCATCTTTCTGCGTTTATGTGAGTTCACAGTCATCCACTCAAACAAGCGTGGTAACTCGTCATAAAAATATTCTCTGCCACGCCCGCGATACATCACCACCATGGCATCATGATTGAACGTCATGTAGTCATTAATAATTGCGCCACCGGCTTTCGCCCCATCCAACTCTCCCATCACCATGTAGAGTGGGACATGGCGTGAATTGGGTTCGTAATGCGGAACGGTCTTGGTGGGAGTACCACTGATGGAGATCATACCTGCCCATAAATCAGGATGTGCCAGAGCCATATCCCAAGCAGCTGTGCCTCCCTCACCATGACCGGCAATAAAAACACGATCCGAATCAATTGAAGCTCGACGCATCGCATCTCGTGTTGCTGCTAATACACGTTGGTGTTCCTGTGGGGTGTACTCGTACGCACGCTGGCCAGAACGCGACCAGACTGGAGCAACAACAATGAATCCGCTACGAGATCCATAACCCATCCGGCCCTCGAGCTGCTCGCGGTAACCCCCGGACCACCAGTCAAGTTGATTTTCAACCGGCGACTGAGATTCGTGCAAAGCGACCACACAAGGGTATTCCCGAAGCGGGTTGTACTCAGGCGGTAATTGGATAACGTACCGAAACGAATCAGTACTTACGGTGAACATCCCTGGAATTTGCGGGTGCTGAGAATCTTCTGGCCACGGCAATACAGGGGTCAAAAATGGTAAAATACGATCTACGTATTCGGCTTCACTACCCTCAAGATTACTTAGTTCACCAAGGATTGCTTTACGTCTCGCAGCGTCAGCAGTTGAGAGATACTCAGCGACAAGATCCCGTACCTTGATCAGCGAGATGGCAATGCTAAGGTTTTGCTCACCAGAACCCGCACCAAGTAACCACCCAGCAACGGCCAATGCAATGCGATTATCAATGGGGATATTATCAACCTCACCTAACCGCTCGTAATCACTTAAACGGGGCAGCGTGTCTGTAGATAAACCTGCTTCCATCTCATCGAGAATTGCGGCCAAGCTCGTCTGCTGATTCGCGGGCAGCTTACTGACCTGTTCTCTCAACTTCTGCATCAGATCAGCTGCTTTTTTCACCGGCTCATCGAGTTCTCGCAAAGCATCCTCGACTTGAATTTTTGTGATCCGACTCACCGCCTGCAGTGGAAAACCCTGCAGGATTCCCCTGGCGAGTTGGTACTGCCCAGCCTCTGCTCGATCGTTTGCCTCATTCAGCAACTGTTCGGCCTGTCGTTTGGTCAGTGCAGCCAGTTGCGGCAACAAATCAACCTCTTCAGGAAAATCATCGATTGTTGCCTGCAGTGCTTGCTTTGCTTCTCGGTACCGCTCTGCCGCGATGAAAAAACGCACCACTTCCAAGCGAGCATTCAAATCCGACTGATCTGTGCGTTTATTGAAAATTCTTGCAAGCGTTGAGGAGTCTAACGTGCGTGTAGAGATCCTCATGTCCCAATTCAAACTCGGTTTGCCTTTCAGCGCGACGAGTTTTGCATATCGAGAATTTACTTCCGCGATGCCTTGAATGATTCGCACTTGGCCGCCATCTGGTCCTCGAACCGTCAAGATTCGTCTACCGTAGTCGTTGAACGGCGACACGCCTTGAATTGTGCCCAACCCACCGACAATCTTTCCACCCAATGGCTTTGGCTGCCAAAACTCCAGATTTCTTTCCATCTCACCAACATCAACGGGATCAACAGCGATCATTCCCTTACCATGCAGGTAGATGCGTCGCAGACCGTCATCGATTAACCAAATTGGCCGGAGGTGGGTTTCACCTGCCGAGGCAGCACCGAAGCCATCTTTGAGCGTTGCAATTTTTGCCATGGACCCGCGCAAGACCATGTTGTTCCGCAGGCGAAACAACTGCTCGGCCGACACCACAGAATGGGG
>Ga0315315_10000963_pt1 | contig 25928 bp, 21 predicted proteins | sample M140m3416metaG_FD_203699 | JGI IMG/M metagenome (GOLD analysis project Ga0315315, IMG submission 203699) | Ammonia-oxidizing marine archaeal communities from Monterey Bay, California, United States - M1 40m 3416 | ecosystem: Environmental > Aquatic > Marine > Intertidal zone | place: USA... | reverse complement strand
CCAAGAATTAAAAAACAGCTACATTTAATAATAATGGATATTTTAAGCCTAGGGTGGTCTTCTTTAATGGTAATGTTTAGTTTCTCTCTAGCATTAGTAGTTTGGGGTCGTAACGGCTTCTAAAAACAGCAAAAAATTTAATAAATTCAAAAATAGATCATGGCCAAAGAGATATTTACTACAGCAGGTGTTATGTGGGCTTTAACTCTAACAGGTTTAAGTGTTGGATTTGGTCTGCTTAAAATCCAGGGTGAGTAGAACTTTTAATTAATTAGTTTTTACTAAATGAACATATTAGAAAGCGCTTGGTTCCTAACCGCTTTATTGCTGATTGGAATTGTTCTAAGTGTAGATCCTAAGAGCTCTATATCAGGTTCAAATAATAGCTCTGTGTTAGGAATGTTTTCAAGTCCTAGTTCTGGGCAGCAGTTTATTTACCGTTTAAGTGCGGTAGTTATAGCAAGCTTTTTTATATTAAGTCTTGGTCTAAGTTATGCTGGTTAGAAGATTAGTAAAAATGAAAAAGATGAGAAGATAATTAATAATCTCCTCATCTTTTTCATTTTCTCTATGCGAAAAATCCAATATTTGCAAGTAAAACATAGGCAACAAAGTCACCACCGAAAGCTCCAATACAAAAACCACTTGTAAATTGGCGCCAACCCTTTGAGGACTCTAAACCTTCTAGTCTACCACCATCTTGGAAAGATGCTAACCCATAAATTGTTAACCCAAGAGTTAAAATAAGGATTAAACCTAGAGCTGCAAAGAAACCAACTAGTAACGCGTTCTCAGAGTTACGAAGTGGGCCTAGGATATAGAAAGGGCCTATTAGGAAGTACCCGTGAGCCATCCCAATTTCAAGACCTCTTAAAAGAGGTGATAAACCCTTTCTATAAATAGGTAAATTTCCAAGGTATAGCTTTGTCGCTGTAGAAGTTGTTACCGGTGTAGATAAGTTTCCTACAAACGGATCATTGTTATACGCTTTAATAAATTCACTCATATATTAAAATTTAGTGTAAAAATATATAGTTCGTTATTTTTATTATAGTTCTATTTTTATCAACGGCAGCCATTGCGGCTTAAAATTAATCACGTTTTTAAAGCTTTTGCGAATCCTGGACTCATTACGTGATAATATTAAATGTATAAAGATATTTAAATTTTTTTCTATGCAAAATTCTTTTAAAATTAATGGATCAAAATATTTTTATAATAACCCTTTTTCAATTCTTGAGTTGATGAATTATCTTGGTTTTAACCAACGCGTAGTGGTAATTGATTATAATGGCTTCATATTAGAAAAAAGTTTATGGGGTAAAACGTTTGTAAAAAATAATGATTTGCTAGAGATCTTATCCATTGCCGGAGGTGGTTAAATTCAGCAATTGCGAATTGTATATAAAATATACACAGTATTCTAAAGTTACTGATGTTACTCTATTTTTAACTTAAATCGGGATGACAGGATTTGAACCTGCGACACCCTGCTCCCAAGGCAGATGCGCTACCAAGCTGCGCTACATCCCGTCTAGTATATTCATATATTAACTTATTACTCTCTATTATTCAATTCTAAAATAAAAAGAAATATAAAAAAACCACTAGATCAGGTTAAGATTAGCTTGATCTAGTGGTTTTTTTTTAGTTTAGTTAACTAAACTTACCTGTTGTCGAGGCAATTACAAATGGTGCAAATGTGAAAATGAAACCAACTGTAAAGTGCGCTAAACCTACAAGTCTTGCTTGAACGATCGATAAAGCGATAGGCTTATCTTTCCAACGAACAAGGTTTGCAATAGGTGTACGCTCATGAGCCCAAACTAATGTTTCAATAAGCTCTTGCCAATATCCACGCCAAGAAATTAGGAACATGAAACCTGTTGCCCAAATTAAGTGACCGAATAAGAACATCCAAGCCCAAACAGCTTGTGCGTTCATACCAAAGGCGTTATAACCATTAATTAATGGTGAAGAGTTAAGCCATAGGTAATCACGTAGCCAACCCATAATGTATGTAGATGACTCGTTAAATGCGGCAGCATTACCACCCCAGATTGTCATGTGTTTCCAGTGCCAGTAGAATGTTACCCAACTAATTGTGTTTAACATCCAGAACATTGCTAAGTAGAAAGCATCCCATGCTGAGATATCACATGTACCCCCACGACCAGGTCCGTCACAAGGGAAACTGTAACCAAAGTCCTTTTTATCTGGCATTAACTTCGAACCACGAGCATCAAGAGCACCCTTAACAAGAATTAAAGTTGTTGTGTGAAGTCCAAGTGCAATCGCGTGGTGTACTAAGAAATCACCAGGCCCGATAGTTAGGAATAGAGAGTTCTTACCACTGTTAATTGCTTCAATCCAACCAGGTAACCAAACCTTACTACTTGCTACACTTGCAGCACTAGTTGATGAAGATAGTAGAACATCAAAACCGTAAACAGCTTTACCAGAAGCAGCCTGAATAAATTGTGCAAATACTGGTTCAAATAGAATTTGCTTCTCTGGAGTACCAAACGCAACACAAACATCATTGTGGATGTAAAGACCAAGCGTGTGGAAACCAAGGAATAAACTTACCCAACTTAAGTGCGAAATAATTGCCTCTTTGTGTTGAAGCATTCTCGCAAGTACGTTATCTTTGTTTACTTCCGGATCATAATCTCTAACGAAGAAAATTGCACCGTGAGCAAAAGCACCTACCATTAAGAATCCAGCGATGTACTGGTGGTGAGTGTAAAGAGCGGCTTGTGTTACGTAGTCCTTAGCCATAAATGCATACGATGGTAACGCATACATGTGTTGTGCAGTTAATGATGTAGCTACACCAATACTAGCTAGAGCAAGACCTAGTTGCATGTGTAAACTGTTTGTGATTGTTTCAAACAGTCCACGGTGACCTGCACCTAAACGACCTCTTGGTGGTACGTGCGCATCAAGAATTTCCTTCATGCTGTGACCGATACCCCAGTTAGTTCGGTACATGTGACCAGCAAAAATAAATACAATCGCAATAGCTAAGTGGTGGTGAGCAATATCTGTCAGCCACATAGATTGCGTTTGTGGGTGGAAACCACCCAGGAATGTTAAGATAGCTGTTCCAGCACCCTCGTTTGTACCAAAGATGTGTTGTGCAGTATCTGGGTTTTCAGCATATACACCCCAGTTCCCTGAGAAGAAAGGTGTTAGACCTTCAGGGTGTGGTAGAGTAGATGTTAAGTTACCCCAACGAATGTGCTCTCCACGCGATTCAGGGATTGCTACGTGGATTAAGTGACCTGACCAAGCAAGTGAACTTACTCCAAATAGACCTGATAAGTGGTGGTTAAGTCTAGATTCGTTGTTCTTAAACCAAGCAAGACCAGGTCTAAACTTAGGTTGTAAGTGTAACCAACCTGCGAATAGAAGTGCACATGATAGACAAAGAAGTCCAAGAGCACCAAAATAAAGGTCAGTATTTGTTCGCATACCAATTGTGTACCACCAGTGGTATACACCAGAAGTAGCGATGTTTACAGGGTAAGAAACCCCACCTCGAGTGAATGCTTTAATAGCAGATTGACCAAAGTGTGGATCCCAAATTGCGTGTGCAATTGGCTTAACCTTAAGTGGATTTAATACCCACTGTTGGAAGTTACCTTGCCAAGCAACGTGGAATAGGTTGCCTGATGTCCATAAGAAAATGATAGCCAGATGACCAAAATGTGAAGCGAAGATCTTTTGGTAAAGACTTTCTTCTGTCATTCCGTCATGGCTTTCCAGATCGTGAGCAGTTGCTATACCGTACCAGATTCTTCTAGTAGCGGGATCTTGTGCAAGTGCTTGACTAAATTTAGGAAATTTAGTAGCCATAAAAATTTATTCTCCTCTTTTTTAATTAACCTACGGAGATAATTCTTGCTAAGAAGAATGACCATGTTGTACCGATACCCCCTAGAAGATAGTGAGCTAAACCAGCTGCACGACCTTGTGTAATACTTAGAGCACGTGGCTGAATAGCAGGGGCTAATTTTAGTTTGTTGTGAGCCCAAACAATTGATTCAATAAGCTCTTGCCAGTAACCACGACCACTGAATAGGAACATTAAACTGAATGCCCAAATAAAGTGAGCACCAAGGAAAATTAATCCGTAAGCCGAAGTAGCAGAACCGTATGATTGAATAACTTGAGAAGCCTGTGACCATAGGAAGTCACGTAGCCAACCGTTGATTGAAAGTGCACTATTCGCGAAGTTACCACCGGTAATATGTGAAATTTTACCTGCTCCATTGATTGTACCCCAAACATCAGACTGCATCTTCCAGCTAAAGTGGAAAATTACTACTGAAATACAGTTGTACATCCAGAATAGTCCTAGGAATACGTGATCCCAAGCGGAAACTTGACATGTACCACCTCGACCTGGTCCATCACAAGGGAAACGGAAACCTAAGTTTGCCTTATCAGGAATTAGTCGTGAGCTACGAGCAAATAGAGTACCTTTTAGTAAAATTAGAACTGTCACGTGAATTGTGAAAGCATGAATATGGTGAACCATAAAATCAGCTGTACCTAATTGGATAGGCATCATTGCAATTTTACCATTAACGGCCACAACATCCCCACCGAAAGCATAACTTGAAGTTGCTAACGCGTTTGGTGCTGTACTACCTGGAGCTAACGTGTGTAGTGATTGTACCCACTTAGCAAAGATAGGTTGTAACTGAATTGCTTTATCAGAGAACATATCTTGTGGTCTACCTAACGCACGCATTGTATCGTTGTGAATATAGAAACCAAAAGCATGCATCCCTAGGAAAATACAAACCCAGTTTAAGTGTGAAATGATTGCATCACGGTGTCGTAAAACACGATCAAGCAGGTTGTTGTACGATTGTACAGGGCTATAGTCACGAACCATGAAAATTGAAGCGTGAGCACCTGCACCAACAACACAGAAACCACCAATCCACATGTGGTGCGTGAACAGTGAAAGCTGTGTTGGGTAATCAATACCAATATACGGGTATGGTGGCATTGCGTACATGTGGTGTGCCACGATAATACTTAGAGAACCCATCATAGCTAAGTTAATAGCTAGTTGAGCGTGCCATGAAGTTGTTAAAATTTCATAAAGACCCTTGTGACCTTCACCTGTTAGAGGCCCTTTGTGTGCTTCAAGAATTTCTTTCATACTGTGACCAATACCCCAGTTAGTACGGTACATGTGGCCGGCAAAAATAAACAGTACAGCAAGTGCTAGGTGGTGGTGAGCAGTATCACTTAACCATAGACTTCCCGTAATAGGGTTTAAACCGCCTTTAAATGTTAAGAAATCAGAATATTCACTCCAGTTTAGTGTGAAGAAAGGTAATAATCCTTTCTTGAAACTAGGGTAAAGTTGACCCATAAGCTCTTGGTTGAAAAGAAGCTCATGTGGTAACGGGATTTCTTGTGGTGCTACACCAGCATCAAGAAGCTTGTTTACTGGTAAACTAATGTGAATCTGGTGACCAGACCATGATAAACACCCTAAACCTAGTAAACCTGCTAGGTGGTGGTTCATCATAGATTCAACATTTTGGAACCATTCTAGTTTAGGAGCCGCTTTGTGGTAGTGGAACCAACCAGCAAAAACCATAGCAGCAGACATTACTAAACCACCAATAGCTGTCCAATATAATTCAGTTTCGTTAGTGATACCTGATGCACGCCACATTTGGAACCAACCAGATGTTACTTGTACTCCAGAGAAACCACCACCAACGTCACCGTTTAGGATTTCTTGACCTACGATAGGCCAAACAACTTGTGAGCTTGGCTTAATAGTCGTTGGACTAGTTAACCATGCAGAATAGTTTGAGAAACGAGCACCGTGGAAGTACATTCCACTGATCCATAAGAAAATGATTGATAGTTGACCGAAGTGGGCACTAAAAATTTTTCTTGAAATATCTTCTAATGAATTAGTTTGACTGTCAAAGTCGTGAGCATCAGCGTGTAAGTTCCAAATCCAAGTCGTTGTCTTTGGTCCTTTAGCTAATGTACGAGAAAAGTGACCTGGCTGCGCCCATTTTTCAAATGACGTAGCAACAGGATTCTTATCCACTACAACTTTAACTTTCTTAGCCTCTAATTCTTTCGAGCTTACTTTCATATTTACTCTCCTTTGTGAGACTTACAAATACGAAATCTTTAAATCGTTTTTATAAAAAATTAACCAAGCCTAACTAATAACGAAAATAACAAACTGTAAGACTAGACTCTAAACGAATATAAATCTTTCTATAATAGATTTTACTTTAAAAATTTATGTTTTTTTGCTTTTTTTATTAAAAATTTTATTTAATTAAAAAAATTACAGAATTAGTTGTTTGTATAAATATAAAAAAAAAGCCTTTTCCCTTATGAAATAAGGGGAAAGACTTTTTTGTGTAATTAGATTCTAATTACATAGCTTTTGCACCAGCAATAGCTTTTTTAAGAGCTTCTTCAGATTCTGGAGAAATCTTTTGCTCACTCTTAATTGTTGTAAGTAATCCACCTGCTGAGCTCTTCAGGTAACTACGTAGCTTACCAACGAAACCTCGAACATCTGCTGCAGGAACATCATCAAGGAATCCGTTAATACCTGTGTAGATAACACAAACTTGCTCTTCTACTGGGATTGGAGCGTTCTGTGATTGCTTCAGCATTTCTCTTAATCTCTGACCACGTGCTAACTCGTTTTGAGTAGCCTGGTCAAGATCAGAAGCGAATTGCGAGAATGCTTCTAGTTCAGCAAATTGCGCAAGCTCTAGCTTAAGCTTACCTGCTACTTGCTTCATAGCTTTAATTTGAGCAGCAGAACCTACACGTGATACAGAAATACCAACGTTAATTGCAGGACGGATACCAGCGTTAAATAGATCACCAGATAGGAAAATCTGACCATCTGTAATACTAATTACGTTTGTTGGGATATATGCAGATACATCACCAGCCTGCGTTTCAATGATAGGAAGTGCTGTCATACTACCACCACCAAGATCATCACTTAACTTAGCTGCACGCTCTAAAAGACGTGAGTGAAGGTAGAAAACATCACCAGGGTATGCTTCACGTCCTGGTGGACGACGAAGTAGTAGTGACATTTGACGGTAAGCAGAAGCTTGCTTCGTTAAATCGTCATAGATAATAAGTGTTGCTTTACCTTCGTACATGAAGTACTCAGCTAGTGCAGCACCTGTGTATGGAGCGATGTACTGAAGTGTAGCAGGATCATCTGCGTTTGCAGCAACAACGATTGTGTACGCGCTTGCACCACGCTCTTCAATCGATGTACAAACAGCAGCTACTGATGAAGCTTTTTGTCCAATAGCAACGTAAACACAAACAACATCTTCACCTTTCTGGTTTAGAATAGTATCGATAGCTACTGAAGTCTTACCTGTTTGACGGTCACCAATGATAAGCTCACGTTGTCCACGTCCAATTGGAATCATTGCGTCAATTGCAGTAATACCTGTTTGTACAGGCTCACATACTGACTTACGTGTAATGATACCAGGAGCCATAGACTCAACTAGTCTACTTTCAGTACTTGCAATATCACCTTTACCATCGATAGGTCGAGCTAAAGAATCTACAACACGTCCTAGGAATGCTTGACCTACTGGTACTTGAGCAATTTTACCTGTTGAACGTACTGAGCTACCTTCTAGAATTTCGATTCCAGTACCCATAAGTACAGCACCAACGTTATCGTTTTCAAGGTTTAGTGCGATACCAATTGTCTTGTCTTCAAATTCAAGAAGCTCACCAGCCATAACTTGCTCAAGACCGTATACACGTGCGATACCATCTCCAATTTGAAGAACTGTACCTACGTTATCGATTTGAACTTCCTGGTCGTAGCTTTCAATTTGTTGACGGATAATGTTACTAATCTCGTCAGGTCTAATGTTAATCATATTTCCGTTGGATTACTTTCTATTAAAGAGTTTTTTCGTTAAAAATTTTGTGAAAAAACTAATTTTTAACTTGTTATTTTGATTACAAAACTATAAGCAAAAGAAATTATGCACCTAGTAGGTAACTAATTTGCTTTAACTGCCCACGGATACTTGTATCAATCATTTTTGAACCAATTTCAATTGTAAAACCACCGATTAATTGTGGATCTACTTTAAGTGCAAGTTTTATTTGCTTAGCACCAGTAATGATTTTTAGTTTCTCTGCAATATCTTTTTGTTGATCAGCAGATAATTGGATTGATGAAGTGATCTTTGCAATCTCAATAGATTCTTGCTTATATGACAGTTCTAAGAACTTTTGAGCGATGCTCTCAAGAACTTCGATACGAGAACGGTCAACAAGCAGTAATAAAAATTTTAGAGTGCTGCCACTAATTTGTTCGCCTAGAATATCTTTGACTACGTTTTTCTTCGCGTCTCGAGTAATTAACGGATTTCCTAAGAATTTCGTTAAATCACTAGAGTTTGCTAAAAACTGAGAAACGATATTCATATCGTTTGTTGTTTCTTTTAACGAGTCATTTGATTTAGCTAAATCGAGAAGTGCCTCAGCGTATGGCTCCGCAACTTTGTTTAAAACAACTGACATAATTTACCCGGCTAATTTAGAAATATTTCTATCAATGATTTTCTGCTGTAGGCTCGAGTTAAGTTTCCCTTCTAGTTGAGCCGTAATACGTTGTAGAGCTAAAGTAGCAACATAATCAGAGATTTGTTTACGTACTCGAGCTTCAATCGTTCCGATTTGAGCTTTAGCTGTAGCAGTTAAGCGCTCAATTTCACTCTTACCATCAGTTAAAATTGTACTTTTTACCTGTGAAGCAGTTTGTTGTGCGTCTGTTTTAATTGACTCAATTACCATCTGCGCTTGAGCTAACTGAGTTTCACTTTCAGTTAGTCGAGTTGTTGCTTCCTGTAATCTTTCTTCAGATTCCTGGATAGCTCCTAGGATTTTCTGTTGACGCTCTGAAAGGCTTTCAGATAAAGCACCACTTAATAGATAAAATAATCCACCACCTAATAAAATAAGGTTTATTAGGTTAGCTTCAAAAATATCAGTATTAAGAGATACTCCCTCAGAAATTTGAGTCGAAAAACTATTCAAAGTCTGGTTTAATAAATCCATAATTTCTTAAGAGTTAAAACGAAAACTAAAGAACAACCTCTTTACCTAGTAGTTTTTCCTTGATAAGTTGGCTTAGCTCATCTACTTGCGTTTCTAGTTTTTCTAGTGCAATAGATTTTTGAGCTTCTAATTCTTTGTTTGTTTGCTCAATTAATTTCGCTGCGTCCGCACGGGCTTCGCTAATTTCAAGAGCAACAGCATCTTTAGCTTCTTTTTCTGCTTGTGCAATAGTAGACTGAGCATCTACTTTTGCAGTTTTTAGCTGTTCATCGTACTGCTTATACAGTTCGTCAGCTTTAATTAGTTTTTCTGAAGCTTGCGTCAGGTTCCCGCTAATATACATTTCACGGTCATCTAAAACCTTTGATACTGGTTTATAAAAAATAAACGTTAATACAACCATTAATAAAACGAATTGAATCGCCATTAAAGGTAAAGTTGCATTAAAATCAAAAAGTCCACCAGCACCTTCAGTCATAGCTAGCAATTGTGTTGCAAGCGTAAATAAAGTAGTCATTTGATTTAGCTAGAGAATAATGTGTTTAGACTTAGACAAAGCTAAGAGTGCTAACATGTGATGTTTGAAAATAGCGCTTAGTATAAAACTAAGCGCTTTAAACAAATTAACCAGCGAATGGGTTAGCGAATAGTAGACAAAGTGCAACTACTAGACCATAAATAGTTAGTGACTCCATGAACGCTAGAGATAGAAGAAGAGTACCACGGATTTTACCTTCAGCTTCTGGCTGACGAGCAAGACCTTCAACAGCTTGTGCAGCTGCAGTACCTTGACCAATACCAGGACCGATTGCAGCAAGACCAATAGCTAGACCAGCAGCGATAACAGATGCACCAGAGATAATAGGGTTCATAATAGATTTGTAATTAAAAATTTTTTTAAAAAGTATTGTTTATGAAATTAACAAATTTCCTAGTTAATTTGTAATGTCGACGATTAGTTCTAAATTTAACTAATTGTAATTTATTCTACAGATTCAGCGATGTATGCAGCCGAAAGTGTTGCGAACACAAGGGCTTGAACTGAACTTGCGAAAATACCTAAACACATTACAGGTAAAGGTACTAATAACGGTACTAGTAAACATAGAACGGATACAACAATTTCATCAGCTAAGATGTTACCGAATAAACGGAAACTTAATGAAAGAGGTTTCGTAAAATCTTCTAGAATGTTAATAGGTAAAAAGATTGGTGTTGGCGAAATATAACGCGCAAAGAATCCTAAACCTTTTGCTTTAAATCCTCCGTAAAAGTAACTTAACGAAGTTAGTAAAGATAACGCAACGGTAGTATTAATATCGTTTGTCGGAGCAGCTAGTTCACCTTCAGGTAAGTGAATAAGTTTCCAAGGTACTAAAGCACCTAACCAGTTAGCAACGAAAATGAATAAGAATAGAGTTCCTACATATGGAACCCATGGACGATATTCAGCTTCGCCAAGTTGGTCTTTAGCAATACCAGAAACATATTCGTAAACTGCTTCCACGAAATTTTGAAGTCCTTTAGGAACTTGCTCTAGTTTTAGAGTTCCAAGAACAGTAATAGTTAGAATAATGGCTATTACAAGCCATGTAACTAATAGTACTTGTCCGTGAACTGTTAAACCTGCAAAATTCCAATATAAATGTGTACCTACTTCAACAGCAGCTAACGAAAAAAACATAAACAGATTATAAATCTACGTGAATAGTGCAAATTTTTTGTTTCCTACTAATTACTTATACCTAGGTTGTCGGGTTGGGTACATGATATTAATAATTTAACTTTTTTAATTAGGCTGAATGGTACCCACCTAATTAATAAAAGCTGATAATAAACAAATCCACTTCGCAACTTAGATAAGTTAAAGTTGCGAAGTGGATTTAAATTGGACAATCTGTCTTATGAAGCTTGTTTTCCAGTTGTAATAGCGTTTGCTAATGTTGAAATGATTAAGTGAATTGAACGAACTGCGTCATCATTCGCTGGGATCGGTATATCAACAACATTTGGATCACAGTTTGTATCCAGAATAGAGATAATTGTAATCCCTAATTTTTTACATTCTGCAATTGCTGTACTCTCACGTTTTGGGTCGACTACAATCGCAATGTCTGGAACTTGTGTCATTTCTGTTAAACCACCTAGATTGTGACGAAGTTTGTCATGCTCACGGCGTAATAGAGCAGCTTCTTTTTTTGGTAGCTGATCAAATACACCATCCTCTTCTTTTTTATTTAATTCTTTTAGGTACCCAACCCGACCTTGAACAGTCGACCAGTTCGTAAGTATACCACCTAGCCAACGGTTGTTAACATAGTGTGAACCACATTTTTTTGCTTCTTCAGCAATAATACCTGTGGCTTGTCGTTTTGTTCCAATAAATAGGAAGGTCTTACCTTCTTTTGCAGCCTTTTGCACATAGTTGTAAGCGTGCGTTAATAAACGGGCTGTCTGAACGAGATCAATTACATGAATACCATTTTGTTCTGTATAGATGTAAGGAAACATTTTTGGATTCCAACGGCTAGATTGGTGGCCAAAATGTACACCTGCGTCCAATAACTCTCCTAGCGTAACTAATGTCATAGATTTTGTTTTTTTTACTTAACTAAATAACTTATAATAGTTGCTTGTTTTTTTATACAGGTTAAGGCCTGTTTAAATTTTACGAGAGTAAAACTCAATAACAAACAGTTCGTTTAATCTTAAGGCAATCCATTCGCGATCGATGATACCTAATACTTTCGCATTTAAACCTTTTTTATCGAAATCTAGATTCTGTGGGATATTTGATAAAGCAGGAGTTTCTAAATTTTTAGTCACTAGCTGTTTAGAAGCAGTGGAATCTTTAACTGAGATAACATCTCCCGGTTGACATTGATAACTAGGAATTGAAACACACGATTTGTTGATTGTGATATGTTTATGACTTACAATTTGCCTTGCTGCAGCAATTGTAGGTGCCATACCTAAACGAAAAACAACATTATCTAAACGCATTTCTAGCAATTGTAAAAGGATATTACCAGTGGCTCCTTTAATTTTTTTCGCTTGTCGGATGTAATTCATTAACTGCTTTTCACTTAAACCGTAATTAAAGCGTAGTTTTTGCTTTTCCTCAAGACGAATTGCGTATTGTGTTAATTTTTTCTGCGTCGCACCGTGTTGACCCGGTCGTTGTGTACGTTTTCCTTTTTTACTTGTTAGACCAGGTAAGTCCCCTAGTCTTCTAGTGATTCTTAATTTTGCTCCAGTGTATCGAGCCATAGAAGTATTTTCAATATAGATATTTACTTAAATTTCTTACTCTTCTAAAGTACTATATTTTTGGTGAAAATTCAAAAAATTCCCTATTATCCCTAGTGTTCTAGGTTTTAAATTCTACTTTTTAATGACAAATCAACAAATTAATTTACTTTGTTGTTTTACCAAAATGCAGAATAAGTAGTATTTTGGTATCTGTTTTTGAAAACACAAGTTACATAAAAAAATAGTTTTAGTTTAGACGGGAACCTAGAACGAAAGATTTTAATTTATCATCTTTCAAAGGATTGATTAGCAGATTCATTGACGTATCCTTACCAACCTTTTTTAAATTTTCAAAACAATTAAATCCAGTACCTGCAGGGATTAAACGGCCAATAATAACATTTTCTTTTAAACCATTTAACCAATCTTTTTTTCCTTCTATTGCAGCTTCTGTTAAAACACGTGTAGTTTCTTGGAAACTGGCAGCCGAAATAAAACTGTCACTATTTAATGAGGCTTTAGTTAGTCCTAGAAGCATTGGTCTATAAAGTGGTGGGTCCTCGCCAGTAGCCAAAGTTGCTTTCGTAACTAACTCAGCTTGTGTAATGTCTAAGACTTCGCCTGGTAGTAATGTAGTATCTCCACCAAAAGATACTCGTACTTTAGAAGTCATTTGTTTTACGATAATTTCTATATGTTTATCAGCAATTTGTACGCCCTGTGAAAGATAAGTACGTTGTACTTCATTTACTAAAAAAAGTTGAAGGTGTTTAAAACTTTTCTTACAGGCTTCATGGGCTGAAAATTTTCTTTGGTAATAATTAAATAGAGTCTCCAGTTTATCATGTGGGCTTATAGGACCATCAGTTAGGGGTTCGAGAAAATCAACATATTTACCATTACTGAAATTAACTTTAGTATTTGCAGCAATATCAAAAACTAATTTGTCTCCCAAATCTTTTACAATTTCGATTTGAGTATTCTTAAGGTAAGCTTTCCCTTCAGTAGGTGCCAATAAGCAACCATTTTTAATTTTTCGGGCTTCTAAGATCTCTTCTACTTTTGGTAAACCCTGTACAATATCAACTGTTTTTAATTTTTCGTAGACAAGGGTCGCTAACATATCGGACCTTTCGACTAAGGATTTATTTACTGCTCGTAAAACAGTTCCCTCGGAAATAAGGTATGGTCGACCTAATCGAATATGAATTTGACTAGGGGTTATTTTACAAATTTGGCCTGAATATTTAGATTTAATATTTTTTGTTAAGTATGTTCCAACACGTACTAGATCTCCTTTTCTAACAAGCAGTATTTCTTTAGTGGAATCGTACCAACTTCTTTTTATATCACTGCTTTTTAAAACTACCATTTCAGTATTGTTAGTGTAATTAACAGCAACCAGCTTACCAACGGTATTTGTTAACATTTCCAATTTTGCTAAAACGGTATTAGCTGCAACGTATTGATTATTTTTTGTTAATTTCTTTAAATAAACACTTTCTTTTAATTTCGATTCATTTAAATTTTTGTCTTTATCATTTGTACGTATACGCTCGTATAAAATTACTTTAAGTTTGTATTGTTGCTCTTCAACGTTCGACGAATTTATTGGAACATATTCAACTTTTGAGTGTAAATTTAAATATTTGTTTTTAATATCGGCTACTAAAAATGTTTGTAATAGATCTACTCCACCTTTCGCAGATTTTACTCGTTCCCCATCTTTGTAAAAGATACGTTTTACCGTTCTAAAAGCAATACTACGATTTTTTAAACTAGGAAAGAATTTATATTTAAGATTAAAACCTTTTTCTTGAGGGACCGTATAGAGTTGTACAGGACGCAGAAGCACGTATTCTAACCCATGAAAATTAATAAATTCAAGGTAAGATAATTTTTGGGCGATTAAATCAGAAAAAATTACTTCTCCTGGTTTCACAAATCTGTTAACACGTTCGTTAGAAGGTAGCTGAAAAGTATTTATTTGGTATAATTCCCCTGGTTTGATAACTACCTCAGAATTATAAATATCGGTTTCGACGAATCCAGAAATGTTAGCGTTTACACCCGGTAAAAGAGATGTACCTTTTTGAATATAATTACCATTCGTTATCGCAAGGGATTCCATTTCTAATGAACTTAGCTGATGAGTTTCTTCCATCACCCAATAAAGAGATCCAGTAAAAATTCTTTTAGCACTACGTTTCTTTTTTTGCGCCAAGTTCGTTGTTGAATAAAAAACAATGCCTCCCGTTTTAGTTCGGTAAGAATCTTCTTTTAAGCAAGCAATTGTTTGTCCGTGTGTTATTAAATCATGTTGACCGACATTTAATTGGAACTTTGTTGCAGTAGAGAGTGAAAAAATATCTGGTTTATTTGGCCTTTGGTTAATAAGACCATTTTCGATAGTCATCGAAGAGTTAATTACTTCGATTTCGTTTTTACTTTCTAAGTTATTGTAATTTACAATACCGGAATATTTATTTACAATTTTTTGGCTAGCAATTGTTTCGCCAGCATTAATTTGTTGACCTCTTTTTATATCTAATTTTGAGAATCCAGGAAGAATGTATTTATCTCCGTAAAGAACCCAAACTAAGCCTGTATTTTTACTAATTTTTTTTGTAGCACCCTCCCCATCTATGCTTTCTTCAAGTTCAATATTTTGCAAAAATACTTCACCGGATACTTCAGTATAAATATCGCGACGGTCTTCTTCGAGAATAAGGTTAGCCTCTTTTTTAATTTCAGCAATTACTTGGTTATAATAAATTTTTTGATTATTATTTGCCAATAACATCGCATCTTTAGGAATATCAAGAGAACATAATGTACCGTTCTGATTTTCAATAGTTAATGTAACAGGCTCATTTAACGAGAAACCCTTTTCTCCGTGAATTGTCCGAACAAGAGAGGTTGCCGAATTTAGAGTGTATTTTAAGGTACCTGAAAAAGGAGCGCGAATTTGTTTTGTTAAATCACCAGAAAATACACCTCCGGTATGGAATGTACGCATCGTTAATTGAGTCCCAGGTTCGCCAATGGATTGAGCAGCAAGAATACCTACAGCCTCTCCGAGGTCAATTAATTTGGAATACGATAAGTGCCAACCATAACATTTACGACAAACTGAACGTAATGCATCACATGTTAAAGGAGAACGCACTTCAACATCAGTTAGATTATATTTTTTGATCTGTTGAACTACAGCACTAGTTATTTCGAGATTAGTGGGTAAAGTTTTATTTATCTCGCTTATGTTTAAAGGTTTTGCTAATAAGCGCCCAGTAAGTCGATCTTCCAACCCAAGATCTGTTTTGTATTTTTTAAATAGGTCATCTAAGGACAAACTAGCATAAGTAATGCAATCCTCTTCACGAACAATAATATCTTGTGCTACATCAACTAATCGTCTAGTTAAATAACCAGAATCTGCAGTTCGAAGAGCCGTGTCAACGAGACCTTTTCGTGCCCCATAAGAAGAAATAATGTATTCCGTAACACTTAGTCCTTCCCGAAAATTACTTTTAATTGGTAGGTCGATAATTTGGCCTTGAGGGTCCGCCATAAGGCCTCGCATACCAACTAGTTGTCTAACTTGCGAAATGTTTCCACGTGCCCCAGAAAAGGCCATTATATACAGGGGATTTAAGGGATCACTTTCTCGAAAGTAGGTTAAAACTTCGTCTTTTAATGTGTTATTAGCATTATTCCAAATATCAATAACTTTTTGGAACCGTTCTACTGTTGTAATAGTACCACTACCATAATTTTGCTCTGTTGTATCGACTTCATCGTTTGTTAAACCGATTAAATTTCGTTTTCGATAAGGAACACGAAGATCTTCGACACTTAATGAAATTCCTGACATCGTTGCATAATGAAAGGTTAGATTTTTAACCTTATCCGCAATAAGAGCAGATCGTAATACTCCGTAGTTATGAAAGGTTAAGTACATTAACCGTTGCAACTTTTTTTTATTTATTACCTCGTTAGAAAAGGCAAGTTTACTGTTAACTTCTTTACTCATGGTCAGCCTTACTACATTAATAAGTTTTTAGTTATCTTCAAATGATTGGTTTAATAAAATTCGCCCTGGTGTAGTCTTTAAGTAAATCTGCAATACATTATTGTCTAAGTCTTTTTTGATCTGGCATTCTTGATTGAGGCATATAATACGGTTTCCAATTTGTTTTTCGATAAAGTTTGATTTTAGCAAAGACTCATATTCCATTTGGCTAGATGGTTTATAACGAACCCATACAAAAGTGTGTAATTGTAAAATAGATTGTTTATAGGCAATTATTACGTCATCGAAATCGGCAAAATATTGATCCGTTACTGTTTGTTCTGTCGGATTGTTTGCTGTTAAATAATAACACCCAAGCACCATATCTTGACTCGGTGTAAGAATCGGGTCTCCTGTTGCAGGGGATAAAAAATTATTTGGGGCTAACATTAGCATACGTGCTTCACTTTGCGCTTCGAGACACAAGGGAATATGAACAGCCATCTGATCCCCATCAAAATCAGCATTAAACGCAGGGCAAACTAATGGGTGAAGTTTTATTGCTCGACCTTCAACGAGTATCGGTTCGAAAGACTGGATACCCAATCTATGCAATGTTGGAGCACGGTTTAATAGGATTGGGTGCCCTGACATTACTTGTTCTAATATTTCCCAAGCTAAAGCCTCATTATTTTGAATAATATTTTTTGCAGCTTTAATGTTATTCACTAGCCCTTCATAAATTAATCTATGGATAACGAAAGGTTGGAAAAGTTCAATAGCCATTTCACGAGGTAAACCGCACTGATTCAATTTCAATTCAGGCCCTACAATAATCACTGAACGCCCTGAATAATCAACACGTTTTCCTAACAAATTTTGGCGAAAGCGACCTTGCTTCCCTTCAATAATATCTGATAAGGATTTTAAAGGACGATTGTTTAAACCAAAAACAGCTCTACCGCGTTTTCCATTGTCGATAAGTGCATCTACCGCCTCTTGTAACATTCGTTTTTCATTTCGAATAATCAGTTCCGGGGCCATAATTTCCTGTAGTCGTGCTAAACGATTATTTCGGTTAATTACCCGACGATATAAATCATTTAAATCTGATGTCGCGAATCTACCACCGTCTAGTTGAACCATGGGTCTTAAATCAGGAGGTAATACAGGAATAATATCTAGAACCATCCAAGAGGGCTGGGCTCCAGAAGCTATAAACTGGTCAATAACTCTCAAGCGTTTAATTAATTTTTCTCTATCAGGTTCCTTTACGGAAGGGATTGTTAATCTTAATTCGCGAGATTCATTCTCTAAATTTATTTGTGTAAGAAGAGTTTTAATAGCTTCCGCACCAATAGCAATTTCAATGTCACTTGTATCAGTGCGTGTAGCATCAAAAACTTGCCAATCTGTTTCTACAAGTAATTGTTTGTAAGAAAGTTCATCACTTTTTCCAGGATCCAATACAACATAAGAATTAAAATAAACAATTTGTTCTAATTCTTTTAAAGAAATATTTAAAATTAACGCTATTTTACTAGGTCTACCTTTTACATACCAAACATGAGTTACGGAGGAAGCGAGTTCTACAAAACCCATACGGTGTCGCCTTACATTAGACTCAATAACTTCCACTCCACACCGTTCACATACGATTCCTTTATATCTAACTCGTTTATATTTACCACAATGGCATTCCCAATCGTTCACAGGCCCGAAGATACGTTCACAAAAAAGCCCGCCCATTTCGGGTTTTAAGGTCCGATAATTTATCGTTTCTGGTTTTGTAACTTCTCCAACACATTCACCACTGGTTAAAACTCGTTCACCCCAACTCCTAATTCGAGATGGGGATGCTAGGTTGATTTTTACATAGTCAAACGACCTTTCTGTCTGAAACATAATAAATAGTAAGTTACTGAAAACGGTTTTTTTGTTTTAAATAAATTGGTTTTCTAATGTATCTTGAGATTCCCCCATTAAATTAATTTCATAGTCTTTCAAACCGTTGTTTTGATAGACATCCAATTTATATGTGGCGACATCTAAACATAAAGCCTGTAGTTCTCGCATTAAAACTTTAAAGGATTCAGGTATTCCTGGGCGTGGTATTGGTAAGCCTTTTACAATTGCATTTAAAGTTTCATTACGACCTTGCATATCGTCAGATTTGATCGTTAACAATTCTTGAAGTGTATACGCGGCACCAAACGCCTCGAGTGCCCACACCTCCATTTCACCAAGTCTTTGACCACCTTGCTGAGCTCGACCGCCTAATGGCTGTTGTGTGACTAAAGAATACGGCCCCGTCGATCGAGCATGGATTTTATCATCTACAAGGTGTACTAGTTTTAGCATGTAAGCGCAGCCAACAGTTATCGGGTTCTCAAAATTTTGACCAGTACGACCATCTCTTAAAACCATTTTACCAGGATACTGTGAAGAAAATATCCAATCCTTTGTAATAGCAGCTTCTTTTAATTTTTTATTTACTAGTGCCCTTGAAGCTTCCGGCCCATGCATTTCGTCGAATGGGACCACTTTAAAACGAACATCTAAGTTGTCTGCAGCTAGGCCTAGCATGCATTCAAATAATTGCCCTACGTTCATTCGCGAAGGTACACCTAACGGGTTTAACAAGATGTCCACCGGTGTACCATCAGGTAAGTAAGGCATATCTTGTCTTGGTAAGATTTTCGAAATAATACCTTTATTTCCGTGTCGACCTGCCATTTTATCACCAATTTGAATACGTCGTGTTTGGGCTATATAAACTTTTAAGATTTCATCTGTGCCTGGAGGGAGGTCATCCCTATTATTGCGCGAAAATATTTTCACATCTAATACACGACCACACGTACCATGAGGCAATTTTAATGAGGTATTTCTAACATCACGAGATTTTTCCCCAAAAATTGCACGCAAAAGTTTACCTTCAGGAGGATAGTCTGATTCCCCTTTTGGTGTTAATTTCCCCACTAGAATATCACCAGAATCCACCCATGTACCAATTTTAACTACACCATTTTTGTCCAGATTTCTAATTGAATGTTCACTAACATTTGGAAGGTCTCTTGTAACTTCTTCCATTCCCAACTTTGTCTGGCGGATTTCAATCTCAAATTTTTCAATGTGTAACGAAGTATATAAATCGTCATAAAGTAAACGCTCACTAACAACAAAAGCATCTTCGTAGTTATACCCTTCCCAAGGCATATAAGCAATTAAAATATTCTGACCTACAGATAATTCACCGCCTTCTGTCGAAGCACCATCAGCAATTACTTGACCAACGGTTACCTTTTCGTTAACAAAAACTAAGGGACGTTGATTAATACAAGTATCTTGGTTTGAGCGTTGATACTTAACTAAACTGTAAGTAAAATTTGTGTGATTCTTATCTTTAACAATAACTTTATTATCTTTTAATTGGGTTACTTTACCGCAACTTACACTTAAAACAGTCATTCCCGAATCACGAGCGGTTTGTCCTTCTAAACCAGTTCCAACTAAAGGTGCTTGAGGATATAAAAGAGGTACTGATTGTCGCTGCATATTTGAACCCATAAGTGCTCGGTTAGCATCATCATGTTCCAAAAATGGAATAAGTGCTGTTGCTAAAGAGACAACTTGAATCGGTGAGACAGCAATGTAATCAACGTCTACTGTTTTTACTTGTACGAGTTCTTTACGATAACGTACAGGTACGTTTGAATTTTGGATTAAACCTTCGTCATTAGTTTCTAAATCACCCGCTGCTAAACGATATTTATCTTCACTTGTAGCATCTAGATAAATCGGAAATGACTCGTCTAAAACCTTACCTTCCTTAACTTTGTAAAATGGTGTTTCAATGAAACCATAGGAATTTACTCGTCCATAAGTTGATAAGGAACCTATAAGTCCTGCATTAGGTCCTTCAGGAGTCTCAATCGGACATATACGACCATATTGACTAGGGTGAATATCTCTTACAGCAAAACCTGCACGATCCCGAGTAATCCCTCCAGGCCCTAAAACGGATAAACGTCTTTTGTGAGTTAATTCCGCTAATGGGTTGGTCTGGTCCATAAATTGGGAAAGTGGATTTGAACCAAAGAATTCTCTAATTGCCGATACTAATGGCTTTGGATTGACTAAAACATTGACACGTAAATATTTTTGTTCACAAATTGTCATACGTTCCTGAGCAATTCGTTCCAGTCGATTTAAACCAATTCGGATTTGGTTTTGTAAAAGTTCACCAACAGATCGAATTCTTCTATTACCTAAATGATCGATATCATCTTCAACCGTTGGAGCCAACCTGAAATTAATTAACTCATCAATAATGTAAAGAACATCTTTTGATGTCAAAATATGAATATTTTTTTCGATATCCAGATTTAAGCGAGTATTAATCTTGTAACGACCAACGCGTCCTAAATCATAACGTTTTGGATCAAAAAAACGTGAATATAAAATTTGTTGCCCAGCCTTAAAAGTTGCTGGTTCACCTGGTCTAAGCTTATTATGGACTTCTAAAAATGTATCTTCTAGAGAAATGGATTCGTATTCTTTAAAAGTTTTTTGAAAGTATTCGGGATGCTTAAGATGACTAAAAATATCTTCGTCACTGAGACCCACAGCTTTTAAGAAAATATAAGCCGAGATTTTTTTCGCTTTATCTATTTTTACATTAATAAAATCGTCCTTATCTATTTCAAATTTTACCCAAGTACCCCTATTAGAAATAAGACTGGCTGTATAGAATCGGAAATTTTGTTTATCAGTGTCTGTTTTATAATAGATTCCCGGACTTCTAACAATTTGATTAATAATAATACGTTCAATACCATTCACGAGAAAAGTTCCCTCATTTGTCATTAAAGGAACATCGCAGAGTAAAACTTCATTCTCCGTTGTTTCACTCAAATTATTTAGATAAACCAACTGGACTAAAGTATAAATACGTACACTATACGTTGTATCACGCCGCTTTGATTCGGCAAGACTATACTTTGGGTGTCTTATTTTATAAAATTTGGCCGATAAATTTAACTCTAACTCATCAAGATAATCTCTTATAGCAGAAAAGTTTTCTAATTCTTGAATAAAGCCCAGTTCTAAAAACCAGCAAAAACTTATCCGCTGCGTTTCTAATAAATTTGGTAATAGGTATTTATAAACATTCTTCTTTGTACTAAGCATCGATAGTTATCTAATTGAAGTTTTAACACATATAAACAGGCTGCTGTTATTAACAACGTCTTTTTACAGGTTTAGGCCTTTTGCTATTACAGAATTTAACTAAAAATAAATTAAAAATACTTGGTAATTTCTATAAGATTAAGAATAGTCTTGGAACATATAACCAGTTCCCCGAACTGTTAAAATGAGGTCTGGACTACTCGAATTTTCCTCTAATTTTGATCGAAGACGTGAAATATGAACATCTACAATCCTATTATCAACATATCGTTCAGGAGTGTAACCCCAAATATTATCTAAAATGGTTAAACGAGAAAGTTTTTTACCAGCATTTTCTATTAGAAGTTCCAAAAGACTAAATTCAATACTTGTTAACTTAATCGTGCGGCTATTTTTAACTACTTGCTTTTTATTAGTATCAATAACTAAATTACCTATAGTTAAAAATTTACTTTTTTTAGGTATTGCTTGTATATGGTTACGCGAGCGCCTTAAGGCGGCGTATAATCTGGCTTCGAGTTCGTTTGGTGAAAAGGGTTTTATAATATAATCATCGGCTCCTAACTCTAACCCCATAACACAATCTGTTGTGTCACTTAAAGATGTTAATATAAGGATTGGAGTCTGTGACTTTTTACGAATCACTCTACATACTTCATACCCATCTAGTTTGGGTAACATTACATCTAAGATTACTAGATCAGGCTGTTCTTCGTCAAAAATTGCTAACGCAAGTTCACCATTAAATGCGGAAAAAACATTAAAACCAAGTTTAGTAAACCTTGTTTTTAATATCTGTTGTAGATTTTCGTCAGAATCAACGATTAGGAGTTTCTCATTAAAAATATCCACTTAAACTATTTTAAAAACGAACATTGTCGGTATTAAGGATCTGCAAAGATTACTTTTAGCCAATATGCACTTTCTTTATCGTATTCCTGTTATAGCCTTGGTATTTCTTGTGTTAGGGTGTGAAGGGCAATGCACAGGTCCCCTGATTCCTCAAAATATTAATTAATACGAAATTTTTAGCAGAGGATCACAAAATTGGTCTGGTGTATGGTATCATAGTTATATATGGTTAGGCGAGCGTAGCCAAGTGGTTAAGGCACTGGGTTGTGGTTCCAGCATTCGCGGGTTCGATTCCCGTCGTTCGCCCTATTTTTATTCAGTTTCCAGGAAAACATTTAAATATTTAGCTATTGTGATAGCTTCATCCTCAATTTTATTAAGTGCACGTGGTTCTTCAACTCCTGTCAAAGGTATTTCTCGACTATCCGTTAAGCAAAGAAGCAGTTGGCGTTTAGGATTTATACCTTCTTTGATTCGCATTTTAATGGACTTTATTTCTTCAAAAGGAAAAGTAAAAAGCAATTCTCGAGTTTTACCAGGAAATCCCTTCCTATAGAGCTTTACCTCTTTAAGATCTCGATTATATTCGTTATAACCAGAACCTACATTCCACCAAGCTGTCAAAGCTATAAAAATTCCTAATATAGAACCAACAGTACCATAGAAGACCAAAACTATCCCTTGTGGAATAAATGAAATCTCAGAAGAATCGGAAAAAAATATTAAATTAGTTTTGAGAAAGCTAGATACACCGGTAAGAAAAAAACCAAGACCACCTAAACTTACAGCAACGGACCAAAAAATATTACTAAGCCTTCTAGAGCCATCAATGTAAAAAATAAGATTAGAATTTTTTTCGGTATAAGTATTCATAAATTATTGTTTGCTTAAATAACCTCTTTGCAGGAAGTGCAAAGTAGGTGTCTCGAAAAATTAGGTTCTTAACAAAATAACAAAGATTTTTAATCTAATATCGAGTTTAAGCGAACCCTATTAAGTTAAATAGCATAGGGCTCGTCTATTAGACTGGGAAAAGTCCACTGGTTAAAAGAAATTAAGAAAAATTCCTAACCTTTGAAATTTCGCCAAACTAGATAAGTCTGATTGTTTTTAGGCCATAGTAAAGCCCTGCAGCTAAACTAAACATTAGTGTCATTAATAAGATGTAACCAATAAGAGCATTCATAATTATGTCGCTGCTACGTTCTACAAGATAAGATATATATATATATAAATAGGATAACATATCCTATTTCATATTCTTATACCTAGCAGAACAAAAATTAATCACTATTTTTTTAAACCTTCAATTACTCCACGCCAAATTAGTCCAATAACTTGTCCCAGTACAGAAGTTAGAACAAAACGGGCACTTTTACTAACAACAAATAAAGTTTCCTCGAAACGACTGATAAAAAAATCGCTCACTTCAACTAAAACAATTGTAGCTAAAGGTAAATTTTTAAGTGAAGCAATTTCTTTAACTCGATTTGCATAAATCACACGGCAGTAGATACCACTCGTCTTTAAAATCGAAATTCCATACCTATTGTTATAAAGGTCTATAGGTCGTTGTATGTAATTTTGTGTGTATATTTGCCAATTTAAATTATTTCTAAAGCGCTCTAAATTGCGTAATGATAAAAATTTTGATCGATATAAAATTTGTCGGAATTTATAAACAGAAGAAAATTTTACAAGACTAAAATAGACCACACAGTTACTAATTTCTAAAACTAAATTATCAATGAGAGCCTCAATGAAACTGTTTGAGGCCGAATTATAAATGGGATAGTATATTGAGCGGAAGTTTGGGGAGTTTGGATCCATTAATGAATATAAAGGTACTTTAAAAAGTATGTCATTATCTCTTAAAAGATTTTTTGTATATAAACAAGTTTTTAAAGAGGTAGCATTAACTCTAATATTGCACCCGTAATTTTTGGTCAGAAAATCGTCGCAAACACGTTTTAGGCATTCAAAAAAAAGCATTTTCCCTTTTTTCTGAATAAAATAAGACGGGTTGGGTTTGGAATTAATAGTAAGGTAAAGTTCTTCTAACCGTTTAATTGTTATTAATAACAACTCTTTTCGAACATCATCTTTTAAAATATCAACGCTAAAAAGAAACTGACTATCTTTCTTGTTACTGAATGACGTTTTATACATTACTTTCGAAAAAATGTTTGTATTAATTTGTCTATCCCCAATTTGTTGTTTTTGAATAGTCACGTTCATTGTAAGCAAAATTGCTTTGCTATTAATAAGCAAAAAATTTGAAGAAAAAAAGGGAGGACCTAAATGTCCTCCTTTTTTTCTCCCTAGTAAAACTAGATTTATAGGTTTACTAATCTTAATATGCCGCTAAAGAAAGAGTATCAGGCATATAACGCTGAATTTCGATAATAAACGCAGCTGTAAAGCTCATCCAAGCTGTTATTAAAACAGGAGCTGTTGAAAGGTAAGTCAGTAGATTTTTATCCATGGTTATAGTTATTTAATAAAAAAAAAGCCGAGATTAACGAGGTGATACTGTCACTTCATCGCTTGGTACTAGAAGATCGCCAGATACTAGTTCTTTCCAAGCTGCTAATGGCCAAATAAAACTTGCAGACATCATACCAATAGCTACAGGTACGTTGATAATGATTTCGTTTTCGTTTGGCTTATCTGTTTTTTTAGAAAATTGTAGGTAACTACGACCAGACCAACCGATCCAACCGGCGATATATAAGAAGCCAATACCAGGTAAAACAAATTCCCCTGCGTGACTTGGTCTACCATCAGCGATTAAATGTGGTAAACCATCTGCACCACAAAGGAGCCCTTGTTTTCCATACTTATCAAAACGTGCCTTAGTCTGATCAATTTGAGCTTGTAGGGCAAGATAAGCGGGTGTACCTTCTTCATAATTCTCTAAACGACCCGAAAGTTTTTTAACACTTCCATCTAGACGACGCTTAAAAACAGCAGAATCTTTACACGGAACTAAACCACTGACGTCTGCAGCGGCAAGATTTGGTGTTCCTGCAAAAGTTAAAAATGTAAGAAAAAATAGAAACCAGCGCTTCATAAACTAAAAAATTAAATTACTACTATTAACAAACTAACTAGTTAATAATTATAGACGTTTATTTAAACGATGCTATCGAGAATTTATCTTTAAATAAGTACTTCTTAGCGGAAACTCGTACGAGATCTTTGAATAATTCGTCGAAATTCTTGTTGAAAAAATAATACTGCACGGTTTGATTTACCCCCAACAATTAGATTATTTTTCGCCTCAATAAACCAAATTTGTGAATAAGTGAAGAAACTGACATAAATGCTAAGCATAAGTAATAGAAACGAAAAATATACAACTGATATACCAGGGTCTGATTTTATTTGAAGTCCTGTACTTGTTATAAAATCAAGAAATTTTATTTCTCCACTTTCGCGAGTTTTAAACGATTCCCCAATCGATACTTCTTGAAGTAATTTACCATCT
>Ga0315315_10000961_pt1 | contig 25938 bp, 18 predicted proteins | sample M140m3416metaG_FD_203699 | JGI IMG/M metagenome (GOLD analysis project Ga0315315, IMG submission 203699) | Ammonia-oxidizing marine archaeal communities from Monterey Bay, California, United States - M1 40m 3416 | ecosystem: Environmental > Aquatic > Marine > Intertidal zone | place: USA... | reverse complement strand
GTGAGGCCTGAGCTGTCCGATTTAGCCTACACGATCGCGATGCCGCTCAGAGGAATTGCACTTGGCAGCTGAAGACGAACCCCAGAACCCACCAGGCTTGCTCGCTAGACTGCAGGCTTGGTGGCGTCGGTGGATCTTCACTCCGCGGCAGACTCTGCGTATCGACCGCACAACACGGCTGGTCACGGGAGACCTCCCTGGTCTCCCTCCGCCTCCTGGACACCTGCCCGATCAGACCCGGTCTCGTGAGGCGCGCGCCCGCAGGAGGCTGGCTCAGGTCGCGCCGCCTGCACTCGTCGAGGATCCGGAGACCGTCGAGAAGACGCCGCCGTGGGCCACAGGGGGTGTGGCGCCAAGCATCGATCCAGATGAGGTTCGGCCCCATCTGATGGGGACGCTCTTTGAGATTCAGGATGCGTGCAAGTCAGAGGCTGACCGGGCATTCTTGCTCCGCTTGATTCGCCTAATGGGTACAGATCAGCTGGACCTCCCACCATTTCCTGATGTCGCCTGGCAGCTCGATACACTCCTGAGGCTCGGTGACCCACCGCTCGTTCGGGTGGTCAAGCTCGTGCGTCGAGAGCCAGCGCTGGTGCGTCGGGTCTGGACTCAGGCGTGCTCTGCCTTCTATGCTCGGCCGCCAAACAGTCTCGACCATGCAGTCGCCCGAATAGGGTTCGATGCGCTCTGGCGGATTGGGATGAGCGCCTGTGTTCACTCCGAGGTCTTCCGTGTTCGTGGCTTCCAAGAAGCGGCAGATACGGTTCGACAGCACGGCATTGTGGTCGCGGATGTCGCGGCTTGGATGAGTGGCAAGAAGCTCGGCGCAGTGTATCTCGCCGGCCTGCTACACGATGTCGGCAAGCTGATGATCTACAAAGCGGCCACCACAAACAAGTCACAGAGCATGCCTGATCTGGATCTGGTTGAGCGTGTAGGTGCTCAGCTTCATGCAAGCATCGGAGTGATGGTCGCGCACGCCTGGAAGCTTGGCCCGGAGGTCGCAGCAGGCATCGGATTCCATCACGATCCGTCCGCTGCACCCGCTCAGTTTCATGAGACTGCCATGCAGGTACAGGTCGCCAACATCGCGACGCATACTGCTGTTCTCAGTCGCCAGGGTGAGGACTGCGGTGGTCTCCTCGAGTTGCTTAATCTCGAAGGTATGAACTTCGATGTGGCCCGAACAATAGGAAAGGCTCACGAGATCATGGATGGCCTCGAGCAGCAGCAAGGGGCAGCAGATCAGCCCGTCTTAGATGTAGTGCCAGCCGAGCCCAGTTGAGGCTCAGAAGGTTCCGGCTTCTACTTTCTTGAGAAGTGCTGGGAGTCGGCGCTTGAGTTCATCGCGTGTGGCTCTGTAGGCCTCATCGCTCTCCTCGTCGGGCGCAGATGCTGGATCAGGAAGTGGCCAGTGGATGTGATGCTTCTTGCGCGGGAGGACCGGGCACTGTTCTTCCCGGCAGAGGGTGACGATCACGTCGATCTCGTCCAGTTCTACCTCGAACATTGACTTCGAGCGCAGCCCCTTGTCGTTGAAGCCCAACTCCTGAAGAACACGCCGTACCTGTGGCCGGACATGGGTGGGTTCGGAGCCGGCGGACCAGACATCCAGCTCGGGTGCGATCTCCCGTGCGATGGCCTCCGCCAGCTGAGAGCGAGCAGAATTAGCGACACAGAGAAATAGAATACCGGCCATGGTCGCCCTCTAATCTCTCTTGGGGGCACTTCAAGGGCGTGCTACACCTTTCCCTAGGAGACTCAGATGCGTGTACTTATCATCACAGCCGCACTGCTTTCGGGATGTGCTTCGGACAAGGTCAGTGATTCCGCAGTTGATGCTGAATTGGTCGACCTGCCCGACGACGCTGACGCTGACGCTGACGCTGACGCTGACGCTGACGCTGACGCTGACGCTGACGCTGACGCTGACGTCGACGCTGACATCACCATGCTCCCTGGCGCCTTCACAGGCGTGCTGACCACCAACTATGTCTACGATGGGACCTTCGGTCATCTCGAAGACTCATGTACTGGTGACGTCAGCCTGACCGTAGACGCAGACCTCATGATCGATGGTTCGGGCACCTGTATTCTCGGGTCAATCGAGATGGGTTTCGCGATCGCAGGTGAGCAGTCAGGGACGGAGATCTCAGGAGATCTGATCGCCGAGAATGCGACAGACAGGGTCGAGACCCCCTTCACCGGGAGCCGTGATGAGGCTGGTATCCACCTCGAGTTTGATGCCACGCACGTCAATGACGGCGAGCAGGTTCGCCTCTTCGGCACAGTAGAAGTGGAACCCGCGAGATGAGTCCGCTCGTGGAGATCGCGCTCGGCTGGGGGCGCGTGGGTCTGTTTGGCTTTGGTGGAGGTCCCGGCATGATTCCGCTGATGCAGGTGGAGTGTGTGCAGACTCAGGCCTGGGTCACCGAAGATCAATTCCTCGATGCGCTGGCCGCCTCGTCTGCTCTCCCGGGCCCCATTGCCGTCAAGATGAGTGTGATGATCGGTGCACAGACCGCGGGCATTCCAGGTGCAGCTGCGGCACTTGTTGGTGTGACGCTCCCTGCTGTGGCCCTGATCAGCGTCTTGGCGAGTGTCCTGCTGAGCTATCGGCAGACTCCGGTGGTCTCCGGTGCCATGCGCGCCGTTCAGCCCGCCGTCATTGGCCTGCTTGCGTGGACCGTCATCTCTCTTGCTCCAGGTGGAATTCGAAGTCTCTCAGCAGCGCTTCTGGCTGGTGGTGCACTCGTGGCGCTGATGCTCAAGGTGCACCCAGCCGTCGTGATTGTCTCGGCCATGGGACTCGGCGCGCTCTTCTTGCGATAGGCTGTCTCCATGCCCAGTCCATTTCCAAGCATGCCGCCCGATCAGCGGGGCGAGATTCACGTACTCGATCACACATCCTCAGTGCTCCGAGACAATCCGTTTGGGGATCCGGCTCAGCGCGATCTCTTTGTCTACACGCCCCCTGGCTATGACACGCAGACGTCGGAGTATCCGGCGGTCATGATCCTCCCTGGCTACACGGGGACGGGTGAGAAGCTTCTCGCACGCGGCTTCACGGACGTCTCGATTGCCACGCGCATCGATCGGCTGATTGCAGAGGGGTGCCCGCCCTTCATCGCCGTGATGCCAGACTGTATGACGAGCCTCGGGGGATCTCAGTATGTGGACTCTGAGGGTCTCGGTCAGTACGCGACCTACTTGGTGGACGAGATTCGCTCCACGGTGGATACCGTCTTCAGGACCACCGGAAAGTGGGGCGTGACAGGTCACTCTTCTGGTGGATTTGGTGCACTTCATCTGGCGATGGCACATCCCGGAGTCTTCTCTGCGGTCGCCTCACACGCTGGCGATCTTGGCTTTGATCTCGCCTACCTCGGCGATGTGCCAAAGGCTGTCTCTGCGGTGGCCAGTCAGGGTGGTCTCGAGGCTTTTGTGGATGGCTTCTGGGGTCGTCGCAGCCACTCAGGTGCGGATATCGCAGCCTTGATGCTGCTGTGTGTCTGCTGTGCTTATCTCCCAGATGCGGGGGTCAAGCCGCTGCCGTGTCGGCTGCCGGTCGACTTTGAGACGGGTGAAGTGGACTTCGATGTGCTTCAAGCGCTCACCGAGATGGATCCCATAAAGCGCCTCTCAGATCCCGCTCAGCGCGGAGGTCTTGAGCAGCTAGATCTGCTCTTCATCGATGCCGGCCGATTTGATGAATACAACCTCCAGATCGCAGCCCGTCGCTTCGTCAAGGCACTCTCAGTCCACGGGATTTCTTGTGTGCATGAAGAGTTCGATGGTGGACACAGGGGCATGGCATGGCGGTATGGTGTCAGTCTGGCGTTGATTGCGGAGGCCCTGCGACCATGAGAACGATCATCATCTCGGCACTGGCGATAGCGGGCTGCAAGACCTTCGATGCGGGCGAGTATGCGCCTCCGATGGGAACGCCGCCAGGTGAGGTTCTGGATACAGGGCTTGATGCTGAGCCAGAGGATGCTGAGATTGACTGTGCAGATGCGCCGCTGGTGAATTGGGTCAATTTTGGCGAGGGCTTTCTCCTCGAGAATTGCAGCGGCTGCCATCACTCAGAGACCCCCAATCGATACGGAGCGCCAGAGGATGCTGTCTTCGATACTGTCGAGGAGGTCTGGGAGCAGAAAGCCTCGCTCCTGTACATTGTTGCCAGTGAGAATCGAAGGATGCCGCCCAGCGGTGGCACGACCGAGATGCAGCGCGACAAGCTCAAGATCTGGCTGAATTGCGGTGAGCCCGGACACTGATTGTCAGCTACATTTTTTCTCCTCGGCTTTGTGTGCGATAATCGATCGACTGATCGGCACTGCTGTGCATCACGCGCGCGGTTCGAAGTTTGTGAGGGGCCTGAATTATGACACGTCCATACCTGATTGGACTCGCTGCACTGTCGCTGGGGTGTGGGTCTGCGGAGACGCCAGACTGCGACCCGGGCTTCGTCAAGAAGCAAGGTCGATGGTGTGTCTTTGATGAGGCAGCCCTCGGTCCGGGTGAAGACGAAGAGCTGAACCCCGGCAGCGGTGGCGATGTCAGCGGTAGCGGTGGTGATGTCAGCGGCAGCGATGATGGACAGTCAACCGATGAGTATGTCTTTGAGCCCGAGGAACCCCAGGTCGATCTGACCTTGGAGGAGATCGAGTGGGCGATGGAAGAGGCGATACGGATCGTGCGGTGGATTGATCCTGGAAAGATGCACGATGCCTATGATCAGGTCGAGGCGGACGGCGATGAGAATTGCCCGAGCTATGACGAGGAATATTACGAAGAGAATGAGCGCTTCCACTGGCGCGATGCGTGTGCCGTCGGTTCTGGCGGCTCCTTCTCTGGCTACGCATACAGCAACTACTACGGCGAGTACTCCGACGAGAGCGGGTACTACGACTATGGTGGTCACGCTTACTTCAACGGCTCCGCTCGAGTTGAAGACAGCCGCGGCAACACCTTCATCGGTGGCGGCTACTCCAGCTACTACGAGCGGCACCGCAACTACACAGGTGATGGCACCTTCTACCAGAACATGAGCGGCAACTACCGCTTCGATGATCCGAACTACTACGGTACCTGGCTGGCCGAAGACATCAACGTCTCGCTTTATCACCAGTCGAACATGTATGTCGATGATGCCGACCACTATGGAGGCGCCTTCAGCGTCTTCTGGAACGCATCGATCTCTGGGCTCGTCGGCGTGGTCAATGCCCTGCGCTTGTCTAATGTCTACATGTACTCGGAGAACACAGGCTCGATGTGTGAGATCGAGCCGTCCGGTATCTTTGCTGTCCGCGATAGCTCGGGCAACTGGTATGAGGCTGAGTTTGATGGCCCGAAGTACACGGGTGCAGGAGCATTTCCTCCTGACTGTGACTCTTGCGGTCGCGTCTACTGGCGTGGCGAGCTGCTCGGAGAGATCTGCCCAGACTTTGGGCTGTTGGTGAATTGGGAGGATCGACCATGGTTATAGTCTTGTCACTGTTGCTGGCGGGGTGTGGTGGCAGTGAGCTTCCTCCCGAAGCCAACTACCCAGACGAAGAGGTGGTCGATGAGGGTTACTCGGGTCCAGATCCGGTCGCGCAGCTCTTTCGAGCCAGCCTGGATCTCCGCGGAGTCCGGCCGACCCTCGAGGAGATTGAACGAATCGACCAAGACCCGGAGGCCTACACCGTGTTGGTCGAGGAGTTTCTGGATGATCCACGCTTCGCCGATCGCCTGATCAACCTCTATGCTGAGGTCTTTCTGACCCGCTCTGATGGCTATTCCGTGAGTGCATCGGACTATGGTCTCAGCGGCGAGCAGCAGTTTGAGTTCGCCCGCTCTGTCGGTGATGAGACGCTCCGTGTCTTCGCCCACATTGTGGAGAACGAGCTTCCCTATACGGAGCTGGTGACTGCGGATTGGACCATGGCTAACGAGGTCCTCGCGGAGATCTGGCCCATCGAGTACCCCGAGGATGCCACCGGCTGGCAGGTAGCGCGCTACACGGATGCGCGACCAGCGGTCGGAATCTTGGCCTCAAATTCGCTTTGGTGGCGCTACATGTCCACCAGCTCGAACGCCAATCGTGGCAAGGCCAATGCCATCAGCAAGATCTTGCTCTGCAATGACTACCTGAGCAAGACCATCGACTTTGATCGCACGGTCAATCTGCTCGATGAAGAAGCGCTCAACGATGCGCTCAAGACCAACCCCGGCTGTGCAACCTGTCACAACAGCCTCGACCCCCTCGCGAGCTTCTTGTGGGGAACCTACTACGTGGACTATCGGTCTCCGTCTGACCTCAAGTACTACCACCCTGAGCGCGAGCATCTGTGGGAGTCTTACGGCGGCATTGAGCCCGCATACTACGGTCAGCCCGGTCACGGGCTCGGTGATCTCGGTGGCTTCATCGCTGCCGATCCGCGGTTTCTGGACTGTGCGGTCGAGCGTGTCTTTGAGCTGCTCTCGCAGAGAGACGTGACGCTGGATGACACCGATCGACTCACGTCTTGGCGGAACATCTTTGTTCAGAATGACCTCAACCTCAAGTCAGTCTTTCAGGCAGTGGCGACGGATCAGACCTACCGCGCGACCGAGCTTGGCGACGGTGAGTTTGCGACCCGGAAGATGGTCACCTCTGACATGCTCGGTAGTCAGGTCGAGGACCTGACAGGCTTTGTCTTTGCCTCCAACGGCGTGCCTGTACTCGAGACAGACTCGGGCGGGCTTCGTACACTGGCGGGCGGTATTGATGGGCAGAATGTCACCAGTCCTGCGACAGAGCCGATGACGACCTTGGTTCTCGTTCAAGAGCGCTTCGCTCAAGCGGCGGCCAACCACGTTGTTGTTCACGATCGAGACAATCCTGCGGAGGCCCGACTCTTCCACGAGATCGACTTCCACGAGACGCCGAAGAGCGGGAAGGCGCCCATGGTGCGCCAGATACAGTCACTGCACCTGAGGCTCTTTGGGCATCACATCGCAGAAGACGGTCCGGAGGTGGAGGCTAATCTCCAGCTCTGGGAGGACCTGTACGAGGTCAGCTTAACGATCGAAGAGGCCTGGGCTGGACTGCTCACTGTCCTACTTCGTGACCCCGACTTTTTGTTCTACTAAGAGGCCACACATCATGAACCGACGCGACTTTCTTCAGTTCACGGGACTCAGCGGTGTGGCTCTGGGTGCGGGCCTGGTGCCCTTTCAGAGCCTGGCAGCGAGTCAGACAGATCTCAACTTTGTGTTCGTCTTCAACGGCGGTGGATGGGATCCGACTCGGGTCTTTGCCAACTGCTTCGAGCAGCGCTCAGTAGATATGGAGCTCGACAGCGGCGTGAGCTCGATTGGAGATCTCCGCTGGGTTGACCATGTAGACAGACCGAGTGTGACCGCCTTCTTTGAGCGCTTTCATGATCGGAGCACCATCTTCAATGGCCTGCTCGTGCCTTCAGTAGCGCACGGAAACTGCCGCCGTCTGATGATGACGGGGACCTCGAATGACGGTGCCAGCGACTGGGCAGCGATCATCGCCGGAGAGCAGCGGATGGAGCTGGCTCTGCCACAGACGGTGCTCTCGGGCCCGAGCTATCCAGGAGAGCACGGTACATCCGTGACACGAGTAGGGACCTCAGGTCAGCTCGATGCATTGCTCTCAGGAGAGGTCCTGAACTGGAGTGATCAGATCACAGAGAAGCCCTCTACTCACATGGAGGACCGAATGGACTCCTACCTGCTCCGACGGGCAGCAGCGGCAGTGGAGAATGCCAATCTTCCCAAGGCCAAGCAGCTCTATGAGGCCTATGAGTCGAGCTTGATTCGAGGCGTTGATCTCAAGGATCTTCGTGAGGTCATCAACTGGTCGGCCGGTGGGTCCCTCACCGCACAGGGCAACCTGGCAGCCCAGCTTCTGAGCATGGGCATCTCGCGGACTGTGATGATGAACCACGGCGGCTCTGGCTGGGACACCCACACCAACAACGACGCGACTCAGTCGCAGAGCTGGGAGTCACTCTTTGGTGGCCTGTTGGATATGGCGGATCGCTTCTCAACCTTGCCTGGACGAAACGGCGGAAACCTCCTGGATGAGACCTGTATTGTGGTCATGAGTGAGATGGGCCGCACACCCGCGTTGAATGGCAACGAGGGTAAGGATCACTGGCCGTACACCTCCGCTATGGTCATGGGACCTGGCCTTCAGGGTGGTCGCGTGATCGGTGCGACCGATGAGTTCTACTACGGTGAGAAGATTGACTTCGACAGCGGTGAGATCTGGCGCGATGGCTTTGACCTCACAGTGGGTAATCTCGGTGCCACACTGCTGGCCTCAGCCAATGTCGATCCCGGAGACTATCTCCCAGGGATGTCACCCATTCATGGTGTGCTGAAGTAGTCGGGGTTCACGGCTCTTCACAGACCAGCCAGTCGTAGCTGTGGCCTGAGTCCCAGCACTTGGTGGTGTCGTACAGTTCGGGCTCGCATAGCGAGCAGCCCCACTTTCTGATGGCGCTGAAGCCAGAAGAAGAGGCATCGACACAGCTGGGCGAGTCTACCGTCACGGAGTAGCCTCCCCAGGTTCCACCGATGGTCGTGTTGTTCTTGGTGATGATCCATGTGTGGTAGGCGTCACGTGCGTAGAGGTCAGTGATGACCTTTTGGGCATCGGCTGAGCTGTCCGGTGTGAACCACTCGAGGCCTCGCTCCTCACAGAATGAGTTGTAGCTGCTCAGAGAGAGGTCTGGGTTGGACTTCCAGATGTAGACTGTTCTGCCCTCGCTCTCCCAGGTGACCTCAACACCAGAGACATCCATCTCCGAGAAGCACGAGGAGTCACAGCCGTCGCCACTGTCCAGATCACCGTCGTCGCACTCCTCTCCAGGATCGAGGTAGCCGTCACCACAGACCCAGCACTCAGCGGTGGTGGCTCGGCAGTCGTCGAGGTCGTCGCAGTCTGTGGCGCCGTCGCAGTTGTTGTCCAGTCCATCGAAGCACGCCTCGATAGCACCAGGATAGGTGAGCGCAGAGCCATCGTGGCAGTCATCCCCAGCAGCGACATAGCCCTCAGGTGGGGCACAGGTCTCGATGGTGATGTCAGGATCGCCGTGTCCGTCCTCATCGAGGTCCATATAGTGGGTGACCAGGCTCAGCCCGTCATCCAGACTGCCGTTACAGTCGTTGTCTAGGGCGTCGCAGAGCTCAACAGCCCCCGGGTAGGTGTGGTCTGCATCGTCGTTGCAGTCATCACTGGAGTCGGCGTAGCCCATACCAGGGTTGCAGCCAGACAGGATGATGTCGCCAGCACCGTAGCCGTCCAGATCTCCATCGAGGTACCAGTCGCTGATGTCTGCAGCGTCGGGCCCATCAGCGGAGCCGTCGCAGTCATTGTCGACGCCGTCGCAGATCTCGACAGCCTCGGGGTTGATCTCGCTGGCAATGTCGTCACAGTCAAGGCCCGTGAGGCTGTGTCCAGGGCCTGGGTCACAGCTGACGAAAGCGCTCCCTTCCTCGCCGTAGCCATCATCGTCTACATCGACGTACCAGATGCTCGTGCCCGCGGAGTCGGGTCCGTCGACCTCACCATCGCAGTTGTTGTCGATGCTGTCGCAGGCCTCGGTTGCGTAGGGGTGGATGTCGCTCCGGGTGTCGTCGCAGTCTCCGCCTTCAGCAGAGTAGCCCGCACCGGGGTCGCAGCCGGCCATGGCGCTATCATCGGTGCCGTAGCCATCGCCGTCGACGTCGATGTGCCAGGTCCCCATCCCGATGGAGTCAGGACCGTCGATGTCACCATCGCAGTCGTTGTCGATCTCGTCACAGTACTCTGGAGCGCCCGGGTAGGTCGATGCACTCAGATCATCGCAGTCATCGGACGAGGTGGTGTAGCCAGATGGGGTCTCGCAGGCAGCGAGTGTGTAGTCCATTGATCCGTGGCCGTCGGCGTCGTGATCGATGTAGAACACGGCACCTCCGACTCGGTCGGCATCCAGATCGTCAATGTCGCCGTCGCAGTCATTGTCGAGCTCATCGCAGATCTCATCGGCATCTGGGTGGATCTCAGGGTCGGTATCATCGCAGTCGAAGATGTCATCAGCTGCGTCGACCCAGCCCTCTGGAGCGTCACAGGCGTCGGCTGGAGAGTCTTCATCCCCGAAGCCATCACCGTCGGTGTCTGCATAGAAGCGGCTGCGCGTGTCCAGATCCAGGTAGTGGTCCTCGTCATCCACATTGCTGTCGCAGTTGTTGTCGATGAAGTCACAGATCTCGGTTGCCAGTGGGTGAATCGCTGCGTCCATGTCGTTGCAGTCCTCACAGGCTGCGTGACCATCACCATCAGCATCTCGGTAGCCCACGGACCCGTCACAATTGTAGTCATGGGGGTCAGCGCAGTCGGTCTCAGGCGCCGATGGATAGGTGGCGGGATCAGTGTCGTCGCAGTCGAAGACATCATCGCGATCGCTGACGTGGCCCTCTGGAGCATCACAGGCCATCACGGCCTCAGTCTCGCTGCCGTAGCCATCACCATCGCTGTCGACGTGCCATGCAGACTGCGTGGTCGCATCGAGGCTGTCGTCATCATCATCGGTGAGCAGATCGCAGTCGTTGTCTACGCCATCACAGACCTCGTCGGCCTCTGGGTGTATGGCTGGGTCTCCATCATCACAGTCGACATCTTCAGTGAAGCCATCGTCATCTGCATCGACTGAAGGGTCTGGCTCGGTGCCCGAGTCATCGGCCTCGGCGGTGTCGTCTGTGCTGGACCCACCAGATGTATCCCGAGGCTCTGTCGTGGCAGCCGAGTCTGGCTTCAGGTCACCGCATGAGATGAGAAGAAAGAGTACGATTGCACGCATGGCGACTCCGATCAGTGACTATTTATGGATGCTCTCGCCTGTGAAAGAGTGCGAGGAAGCTGAACATTACCAGAAAAAGACCACTTGGTGAGCTTGCAACTGTCGCGCATCCAAGCTTGCCTGATGTTGAGTCGCCAGCCGGTGCATCGTCCTCGGGCTCTACCTCATCTTCGTTGTCATCGTCTTCTGCATCAACCGGTGGCGGACAGTCCTCCGCAGCGGCTTTTGATGGGTCGCTGTCATCGCAGTCTGTGCCGCCGCCCATCGGATGATCCACCCCGTCAGCATCAGCATCGTAGTCGGAGCTGTACGCACAGTCCGAGTTTCTGCCGTCGTACCAGATCTCTTCTGCACCTGGGTAGACTGTAGGGTCATTGTCATCGCAGTCCACATTGCTCAGGTATCCATCCTCGTCATGGTCATTCACGATGAGGTAGTCACCGCCATAGGCGCCGATGTCGGAGTCCGTACCGTCCCAGTCGAGGATGATTGGATCTCCAGCATCGATCATCGGTGAGGTCGATGCCAGGACCATGCTGGCCTCATCGCCTGGGATGTTGGGAGCGTAGTGGGAGAACTGTGGATCGATCGACATGTTGTCGCCGGTCTCTAAGGCGCTCGCCTCGAGCTCACCGCCGACGTCCAGCGGGCTGTTGTTGTAGAAGTTGTTGTGGCTGAGCTCGGCATAGAAGGCCGAGTTGATGTCGTACATCTGCAGCGCGGCACCACCCAGATTGTGGGCAAAGATGTTGTTGCGGAACTCGACCTGGGAGTTGTAGAAGGCGGCACCGCTGCTCTCGAACATCGCTCGGTTTCCGGCCACTGTGTTGTTGTAGAACAGAGTGAAGGGCGAGTTGCAGAGGGCAAACCCGCCACCAGTGCGGGCATCATTGTCTAAGAAGACGTTGTTGAAGAAGTCCGAACCGTCCGCATTGTCGTTGATGTATGCACCGCCGCCGTAGTGAGCGGTGTTGGAGCGGAGAATGGAGTTTCGGATCTTCACATAGGCCGACGCGTTTGCGTACAGGCCGCCACCGAAGGAGTTGGAGCCGGCCTCATTTCCTTCCAGCAGACTCTCCTCGATGGTGGAGTTGGCCACGTTGTTGACGTGGATTCCGCCGCCCTCGAGGGCGCTTGAGTTGTCAGAGACCTCGACGCGCACCAGCTTTGCTGGGTAGGTCGCATCGAGTCCATTGGCGTACAGGCCGCCACCTTGAGACGTCTTGGCCCGGTTGCCGCGGATCTTGGAGTCGAGCAGGTAGACCAGGACAGCATCGGCCGCATAGATACCGCCGCCGCTCGCCGATGCGCTGTTGGATGCGATGTCCAAGAAGTTCCCGGTGAAGAGCACCTGAGAGTTCATCCCGAGCGCACCGCCGTACTGCGCCTCATTCAAGTTGAAGACGGTGTTGTCGATCAGGAGCTCGTCATATGTACGTCGGGCCCAGATGGCTCCGCCATTGTTGTTTGCCTCGTTGTACAAGAACTCGCTGTTGTCGATCTCGGCCCGAATGGGACCGGAGTAGTCGCCCTCCATGTACAGGGCGCCGCCGTGATTTCGCTGAGTCATGTTGCCGATGAACTGGCAGTTGTCGATCTCGATGGTGTTGAAGATCTCGGCAAATTCGGAGAGATCGTAGACATCTTCACCCTCCATCCAGTTTGCGATGGCACCACCGCTCGAGCGTGTCGTTCGGTTGTCCTCAAAGAGCGTGCCCTCGATGCTGACAGCACCGTCGAAGGTTCGGATTGCGAGGGCACCACCTTGCCAGCGAGATCGGTTGTCGATGAACTCTGAGTTCATGATGGTGATGCTTCCAGCTCCCGTGGCATGCACCGCACCACCTCGGCCCTGGCGCTCCCAGACGACGACCGTGCTCGAGATCTCCTCGCCGGTCTCCTCATCATACTCGTACTCTCGGACTTGCTCTGTGTAGCCGTAGCCGCGATTAGACTCGAAGCTCGAGTCTTCGATGAAGATGCTCATGGAGCCTGTCGCATGGATAGCGCCGCCGTCGTAGGCGTAGTTGTCGAAGAACCGCGAGTTGGTGAGGACCAGATCGGCCTCGAGCGCCTGGATCGCCCCGCCCATCCCATCGGGGGAGCCCATGTCTGCGAAGAGAACGTCGTCTGCCTCGAGGCTTCCACCCTCGAGGATGATGCCTTGATGGTAGGTGTTGCTGAGGGTCAGGCTCTCAAAGCGGACATCCTCGCCAGCGGTAGCAAAGATCAGCTGGTCGTGTTCACCTTGACCATCGATGAGGGTGTCCTCTTGGCTCACGCCGCGGATAGTCAGATCCTTGCCCGAGAAGTCGAATGTGTCGTTCCACTCGCCAGTGCCCAGTGCGATGGTGTCGCCGCTGCTGGCCGCATCAATCGCATCTTGAATGTCAGAGAAGTCACCGCTCCCGTCTACCGTGACGGTGAAGGTTGCAGCAGAGGCGGTGTTCAGCAGAAGCCAGCTAAGGTGAAGCATGGGTCTCGGTCTCCGTGAGGGACACACATTACCACTACGTGAGCCCTTTAGGGGCTTAAACCAGTTCGCTATAGACCGCTTCGATTCGGCTCGCGAGCGCATCGGGCTTCAGGGTTTCTCCCACCCATCTCTGACCTGCAGCACCGAGCGCATGAGCTTGTGCTGGATTGCTTGCCATAGACTGAATGGCTGAAGCCATCGCTGCGGTGTCTCCAGGAGGGACCGAGATCGTGCCGGTGTGAGCCCAGTCACTCATTCCTCCTCGGACCATGGCAATGACAGGTGTACCCATGGCCAAGGCCTCGACACCCACGATCCCATAGGGCTCCTGCCATCGTGCAGGAAAGAGCACAGCTCGGGCGTCGCTCAGGGCGGTTCGCAGCGCCGATCGTTCCAGCCAGCCGGCGGTCACGATGTCTTGGTGTTCCTCTCCTGCTGGTCCCAGGCCCGCGAGGGTCAGGGGATGATCAGTGGCTGCAGTCCGCCAGGCCTCGATGGCGAGATCTGTTCCCTTGTGGTGCACGAGTCTTCCAGCGATGACGAAGCCTGTACCAGGATCAGACTTTGAGGAACCGAGAGCCACAGGTGGCGGAATGATCTGAGTGTTATCGATGCCGACCCTTGAGAGCTCATCCGCCATGTACTTGGAGAGCACAATGACTGTGCTGGCCCGCTGTATGGCGCCGAGTCGTGCGGCGGTGAGGGTCAGCATACGGCTTCGATATGCGGCGTCTGGCAGGCAGTCAGCACAGTCGGCCTCAGACATGCGCGTCGTGCAGTCAGCATCGCTCGGTAGTGTCTTTCCGGGCCCAGGACAGAACACCCTGTGGTCCTGGATCGTCACGACTGTCTTCGCCGTCGTGCTCAACGAGAGCGCGGTGGGATTCATGACATTCTGTGAGTGAACGACATCAGCCCACTCGAGCAGTGGAGCGAGGCGCTTGAGACCCTTGTCTGAGGCCACGGAGGAGCGAAGACCGCTGACCCGCTCAAATTGGACACCCTCTGGCAGGGCGATGCCGCTGTCCATAGCGGCAGCGGCGACGATGATGTCGTGAGCTGGAGCGAGGGCAGCGATGGTGTCCAGCAGGTGATGCTGGGCGCCGCCCCGGTGGCTGATTCGATCGGTGAGGTAGAGCACCCGCATTTATGGACGGTAGCACGCGGAGGTGATTCCAAAACGAAAACGCCGACACGGAAGACCGTGCCGGCGCTCGGGATTGCCCACCAGCGGGGCTCACCCAGTCTCAGATCGAGATCTACAGCAGAGGGACTGCCGCGAGAGGGACCTCAGGGTCCTCCATCGATGACACCATCACACCCAGCTCTGAGATGCTGAAGAGGTAGTCCTCAATCACGAGGCTCCGTCGCATCCGTGGCATGTAGCTTGTGTCCGAGCAGTCATCTGAGTCGGGGCAGTAGATGGCCTCTACCAGCGGACGGTGGTCCACAAAGCCCCGCTGAGTGAGACCCGTCTCCGTGTCGATGTCAGCGACAATCAGACCTGAGGTCTCGCGGTACTCACCATCTGTAGCCTCCTCGTCCATGTCGCCTTCTGTGCCGCTGCTCCAGCCGTAGCCGTATGCAGGAATCGCCACAGTATCGCCGTAGACGAGGATCGCGTGGTGGTCCCAGAGTGCCTCGCTTGAGCTACCGTCACACTCGAGAGTGAGCTGGTCTTGTTGCTTGGGGTCGGCGAAGTTTGAGACATCAAACAGGCTGATAGCCAGGCCAGTGATCCAGCCGTCCCAGTCACCCTCCATTCCGATTCCGAGCACGTGATCTTCACCAATGGGGTGTAGGTAAGAGGAGTAGCCAGGGATCTTCAGTTCGCCGACTGCTACGGGCGCTGTTGGGTACCGGAGGTCGATGGTGAAGAGTGGATCAACCTGTACAAAGGTGACCATGAAGGCTCGGTCGCCTTGGAAGCGTGTCGCGTAGATCTGCTCGCCAGGAGCGAGACCTGTGAGCTCTCCAATGCGTCCCATCTGTGGCTGTTGGGCATCGAGGATGAAGATGTTGTTGCCCACCTTGCGGTCCTCGCTGGAGGTGCCCCATCGCCAGTCCTCGTAGGTCGTGGCGACCCGAAGGAGGCCCTCGTGCTCGCTCATACTGAATTGGTTGTGCAGGAAGCCATCGACGGAGCCCGTCGACTCATAGCGACTGTCTGCACCATCGAGAGCGAGCCTGTGGATGCGGGTCTCGAGATCTAGTTCTGAGATTCCATCCCACCACCCGTACGATGTCTGCGCGATGTAGAGGTTCTGCTTGCTGGCGTAGACGGTCGTGGAGCCTGCGAGGACGCCCGTGCTCTCTGTGGATACCCCGATCTTGTCTGAGGCCAGGTCAACGTGAGCGACTGTCGTGAGTCCAGCCTCGGAGGGGTCCTTGCTGTGCAGGACATCTGTGCAGCCGAGCATGGCCTCTGTCTCACCATCTTCGTGAGTGATTGTGGGCAAGAAAGAGCGTGCGCCTGCATCACTGATATGCTTTGCGACGAAGGGCCGGAAGATATCCTGGAGTCTCTCACGCGCGGCGAGCCGGTCAACTGCAGGAGCATCCCACGGGATGTCGTAGACATCTTCGAACATCATCCACGGCAGTTTATCGATGTCCTCGTAGACCTCGGTGGGAAGGCGGATGCTGTTGTTGAGCACCGTGTATACATCGGTGCCGATCATCCGTGCAGAGACGAGGCTTCCATCGAGGAGCTTGCGGTCCACCATGACCGGCGCCTCGCGGTTCGAAATATCGATAATAGAGACGCCTGTCTGGCTGCGCCAGTCGCCACCTCTGTCAGACCATTCTCCGGTGTAGACCAAGATGCGATCGCCTGAGAGGAACATCTTCTCGACTGCAGATCCGTCACCGCTGATGGGCTTGATCAGGATCTCACCGACAACCTCCGCGCTCTCTGCTGGCCAGCTTCGGACGATAGAGAGTACATCGTCGTTGAGCACGTAGACATATTCACCGTCGGTCTTCACCAGGTCCGCTTCATCAACTCCCTTTTCTTGGACATTGGTTGTGGAGTAGCTGGAGGGCGCTGAGTCTCCTCCCTCGGCAGCGCCGCTATCGAGAGCGATGTCATCTGTCATGGCGTACGCGTAGGCGGTCATGCTGTGCAGGAAGCTCTCAGTCAGGTGGTCTTCCATCTCTGCACAGCTTGAGAATGTGGAGAGCCCGATGCTGGGATCAGGTTGGTCGTCGGTGACGCCACCGCATGCGGCGAGTGTGAGGAGGCTGAGTATTGTCGAGGGCGTGTGTCGCATTGGGTTCTCCTGTGCGGGTTCGACTCTTCACTTTGCATTAACCGTGCCAAAACATAAAAATCAAACAATAACAACATCTTAGTATCGTTATGCCTGCTCAGTATGTGGGCTCAATCGTGGAAACAATGACATCTATGTCAGGGTTACTTGCCGACACTGAAGACAAATCGATCGTCAAACTGCTCGGGTTCACCGAGACATGAGCGAAGGGCCTTATCGACGCGTTGCTGTGTAGGCTGTGCCGCTGAGTCGGGACGCCACACCACCCAGGACACGCCGATCGTCTCCAGTGCGTCTGCACCGCGACAGTCTGCGGGTATTGGTCTCGCTGATGTCAGTGCATTCGAGAGGTCTCGGAAGAACGGGTTTTCTCTCATGGCCTCGCTGGCGGTCTCAATGCCATGCCCCTCGAGCTGGAACGGAATTGGTCTTCCGTGAGCCGTCTGTTGCATGAATACATCACCGGAGAACCACTGCCCCTGCGCTGTGCTGTCAAGGTATGGCAGATCGATCACAGCACCCGTCTGTGGCTGAGATGCGATGTACTCAGATGCTGGATGGGCAGTGACTGCTACAGAAGGGACAGGCCATGGGCCAGGCGAGATGAGGACCAGTTCAGCCACGACTGCTGCCACAATCCATGGGCGAAGCTTCATGCGCACAGTGGACAGGCCGAGTGCGGCGAGGAGTGCGAGGCAGAGCTGGAGGCCGACGGCGAACCGATCGACGCTGTGTATCGTGGCATTCACCAGTGGGATGAGCCAGTAGGCGAGGAGGTACACAGGGTTTGGTATTCCCCCGATGCTGCGCGCATGGTCCAGGTAGATGCGTGGACCTAAAGAGAGTGTAGCCATCACCAAGACGCCCAGCGCCAGTGTGCGGGCGTGAGGTCGATTGCGTCGGATGGCGAGCGCGCCGAGTCCAAGAAGAATGAAGCCTGGATACGCGGCGTACATCAGCTGCTCGGTGCCCACGGCGTTTACGCGGCGCCCCCACTGGCCTGGAAGGAAGAAGTCAACGAGCGCCATGCTGTTGGCCTCGGGTACATCAAGTGGCCCGATGGGTGCTGAGTGAAAGAGCGAGAGGTTGCGGGCTTTGACTGCATCGTCTGCACTGACCGTGCCTGAGATCGCGAGGTAGAGCGGCAGCGCTGTGAGGGCTGTGATCAGCAGCATTCCAGCCAGTCGCTTGAGTCGCTCGGTGTCCTTCAGTGCGGTCCGGTCCCGAGTGAGCGCTATCGCTGCGAGTCCGCCCAGCAGCAGCCCGGCTGTGATGCCATGTGACCAGCAGCCGGCCCCTTGTATTGTGAGGAGTAGGCCTGCCAATACGGGGGCGGTTGACCCGTTGTGACTCCAGGTCTTGGTGCCGAACAAGATAATCAGAGGGAGGGGCCAGAAGACTGCAGTCTCGCTCACTCCTGAGGCCAGCGGGAAGCACAGAACCCACGCGCTGAGTGCGAACCCGATACCGCCGAGTGCAGGCACGTAGGGCTCTGAAGACAATTGCTTCGTCAGCCATGCACCGGAGATGGCAGCAGCGGCGAGAGAGCCCATCAAGATGAGGTTGTAGGTGGCGACTGAGCCGAAGAGGATGCGGAGCGGTAGACCCAGCAGAGCATTGACTGTGTCTAGGCTGAAGAAAGCGCCGCCTGTGGGAAAGTTGACCAGCTGTGTGTGTAGGCTCAGCCCACCTCTGTTGAGGATCTGGTCATGAACAAACCACTGGCTCCAGATGTGCTTGAGGGCATCTGAATAGGGTCCGCCGAGGGCCCCTTGGTTTAGATAGATCAAATTTGGCCCAAAGACGGCCAAGATCGCCAGGGCAATCAGCAGATAGCAGCGCCTCATTCGCTGTCCAAGAGCGTGCTCACGAAGGGGTGGAGCGCCTCTGCGGTGATCTGATGACCAGTCTCAGAGAAGTGGGGGTCGAAGATCAAGTAGGGCTCCCTATCTGAACCTTCGCGCAGTGCAGCCGTGAGGTCTATGGTTGAGATGGACGATGGTACTGCGCTCTTGATCACTTGCTGCGGGGTGTCGATGAGGCTTGCATCTGCTGCAATTCCGAAGGCATCGAAGGTTCTTGCGATTCGCTCTGTGTGAACAACGAATGCCGGAGGCACAAGAGCAACACCACACCTCAGGTTGAGTTCACCGCATGCGGTCCCGAAGCGCTGGAGTGCAGCACGGGTGGGCGGCATCAGCGGATTGAGATGGTCGGAGTCGGTAAAGGGGAGGATCTCGTCCTTAAATTCTGTGATTCGAAAGTCGGTCGCAGAGCGCTGAAGATCGATGAACATCAGGCTGTATGAGACCAGTCGAGAGGTGTGGGCGAGGCTGATGAGGAGGGCTGACCGCTGTGGCGGTGGCGCTGAAACGACGGGTGGCGGTGTTGATGGCAGACCCGGCGATATCGCCCACTTGGCGTTGTCTCTTAGGTCATTGCCTGTGTAGATGGTCAGGATGACCACATCGGGCTCGGCGATGGGCACCAGTCGCCGCATCAATATCGTTGCCTGCTCGGTCCCGTAGCCTGGCACTCCGGCATTGAGCACGGTCACTTGGGGGCCGAGGGACTCGGAGAGCAGTGCTGAGAAGGTCTGGTCGTCTGAGACCTGCATGCCCAGCGTAAACGAGTCGCCGATGGTCAGTACGCGCTGTTCATTCGCGAGCTTTTCAGTGACCTCGGGGCCTCTGACGCCGAACGAATTCGTCTGAAACCCGTTGTTGTCCACACTTGGCGCCAGGATCACCCTGAGCTCGACATCATCTTCAAAGATGCTGTTGTCCATCTGTCCGGTGGTGGCGGCCAGAACAAACTCTGGACCCATCGGAGGAAGGAGGCGGAAGACCACCTCAGCCAGACCAACTGCGAGCGCCAGTGCACCGGCCGCGAGCAGCAGCCGCGAACGCAGTGAATTCGTTGTTTTGTTTGGCATTGTGTCATCGTATCAGCGGAGGCTTGAGAGCGGGTAAAAGGCACATAGAGCGAGCTTACGGACGAGGTTGTGTGGCTCTTTCGGGTTTTTAGAGGTCAGCACATGTCTGGCGCGAAGGGTGTTCAGCGGGCCGGTTGGGCATGGAATTCTGATCTGAGCTACGCTGCGATAGGAGAGCAACAGGTGTCGGACACGGTCTACAGGCTGCCCAGGGTCGAGCGCTTCGGGGATAGGAGCGTCGATGGGCAGCGCTATACGAGTGAGGACCACCTAGCGGCAGAGATTGAGCGGGTCTTCAAGCGCGCCTGGATTGTGGTCGCGCAGTCCAGCGCCGTTGCCAAGCCCGGACATGTGGCAGTCCTCAAGGAGGAGGGCGTCGATGTCATTGTCCTTCGTGATGACAAGGGTCAACTTCAGGCCTTCCAGAATCGATGCATGCATCGGGGTAGCCGCCTTGTACACAAGTCAGGTCCATACAAGCGCTTTGAGTGCGACTACCACGGGTGGCGCTATGGTTTAGACGGTGCGCTCGAGTCTGCACCTGATGCGGACGGCTTTGGTGGCGTGGACGTGTGCCGGATCCATCTCGAGACCATCCGTGTCACAGAGCTGGCTGGACAGATCTGGGTCTGTCTTGACCGAACTCAGCCTGAGCTGGAGCAGCAGCTTTCGGGGATAGCCGATGAGTTGTCGCCCTATCAACTGGAGGACATGGAGCCTATTCAGGAGCGTGTCTTTAGTGTGCCGGTGAACTGGAAGTCCATGCTCGAGAACGCCTTTGACTACTACCATGTGGGCAAGGTCCACAAACGAACCGTGCATGCTCACGTGACGGAGAGTCCTGAGATCGCGCTGTATGGCGATCACATCCGGCAGAATATCCACATCGCTCCTTACCGATGGCGTGAATTGATCGATCGACGCTGCAGCAGGGGTGGGCCCTACACGGCGCGTCAGCACTCGCGACTGTTTAAGTACACGCTCTTCCCAAACACGATGATCAACGTCTTGCCGTATCACATGACTGTGATGCGTTTTTGGCCTGATGGGGTCGGCGGGACACGTCTGCACTACTCGTTCTGTCAGCGTCGCGGTGCTCGCGGTGTGGAGTGGCTGCGCGCCCGAGGGACATGGCTGGCCTCGCGAATCATTTTGGCAGAGGATGTTCGAATGCTGGCCCGATGCCAGTCTCAGATGGACGCTAGCGTGGTGCCTCAGCACCTACTGCACGACTTTGAAGCTGCATCTGCTCATTTTCACGATGTGCTCGGTAAGTGGATGACCCAGATCAAGTGAGGTCCATTTAGACACTCTGAGTGGCCAAAATCTTGAGCTAAGTCATGTATGTCGACTTGATCGGAACACAGTTTCGTCCGAAGAGCAGTCGTGCAACTTCACAAGCGAGAAACCGATCCACTCTTCGATGCCTTCCCTGGCTTGGAGACAGAGCGTCTTGTGCTTCGGCGACTGAGTGTCGCGGATGCCCCCGCGCTCTTTGACATGTTGTCTCACCCTGATGTGGCACGCTTTACCGCCCGAAAGGAGCTGTCAAAGGTCGCCGACGCGATTGCATTATTACGAAATGTCGGGCTGGATTATGCGACGCGACGCTCTATTCGGTGGGGCGTTGAACTTCAGGGCACGGGCAGCATCGTGGCCACAGTCGGGCTCCATGACTGGGATCGCTATCATCGCCACATCGCGATCGGTTTTGATGTTCATCGAGACGAGTGGGGCAAGGGTATCGGATCTGAGGTTGTGACTGCCGTATGTGCATATGCATTCGATCATCTCGGCATTCACCGGATCGAGGCCCATGTCATGAAGGGCAACCGTTCGAGCCAGAAGCTGTTGGAGTCCATAGGCTTTGAGCAGGAGGGTGTCCTGAAAAAGCGGATGTACAAGGATGGGCGCCAGCATGACTTGCTGGTGTATGCGATCGTTGCACACAGAGACGACTGGACCCATTGAGCGCCCAGTCATCCCTCTAAGCTGACCTTACTCCTCTGCTGCAGCGCTGCTGCTCTCTGTGGCTGTAGACACCGGCTGTTCCTCGGCATCGGTCTCAGCAAGCTCAGTCGTGGCGGCCTCATCAGCCGTAGTGGGCTCATCAGCCGTGGTGGGCTCATCAGCCGTGGTGGGCTCATCAGCCGTAGTGGCCTCATCAGCCGCGGCGGCTTCATCGGCTTTGGCCGGACGTCGAATCGTGGTTGTGCCGGGATCGCGGCGCTCACCAGCAGGGACAGCGACTTCTTTTTTCAGTTCAGCATGCTCAACACCTGCGGCTTTCATCATCTCAGCTGCTGCGCCTGACTCGATCAGAGCTCCGAGTCGGGTCATCTGCTTTTGGTACGCGAGTCGTGCCGCAGAGTCCTTATGGCTTCGCTCCTTGGCGCTCTTGATGGCCTCAAAGGCATGGAAGATCTGACCCTGGCTCTCCCACATCTCAGATTGAGCGGCGAAGGCCGAGTGGTTGGATGGCTCGAGCTTCAGTGCCTTGTTGATGAGGCGCTCGACATCGTCGAGGGTGCCTTTTCTGATCAGGACACGGGCACGCTGAACGAGTCCGAAGCTGTTGTCTCTGCGCTTCTTTGCCTGGCCGAGCAGCCAAGCTGCTTGGTCGACATCTCCTCCCAGATCGAGGATGAGGCATGCGGCCATCTCCTGTGCCTGTGGGTTGCCCTTGTCGAGGTCCAGTGCGGCCTTCACCGCCTCATCGGCCTGAGCGAGTAGCTCGGCTTCACCTTCTTCAGCGGCCATACTCTGATCGCGCAGTAGGTGTGCCTTTCGGACAAGATGGCGTGCATTTCCACCGTCGAGCTCGAGGGCCTCATTCAGTGCGCTGAGTGCATCTCCCCAGCCTGGTTGACCCTGTGCGATGTATGCATCAGCGAGCAGGCCATAGGTGTCTGGCATGAGTGGCTCGAGGGTCATCGCAGACTTGAGCATGACGATCGCCTCGTCCGTCTTGTTCTGGTCGAGGGCCACTGCGGCCATGCGGCGGTACATTGTGGCGTTCTCTGGGAACGCCTTGAGACCGTGTTCAAGCGCGCGTGCAGCCTTTCCGCGGGCACGTGTGCGGGTGTGCAGAGCGGCTTCTGAGAAGTAGCCGTCAGGAATAGGGCACTGGCTGTGAAGCTCGTTGTATGCACCGATGACAAGCTCAAAGCTCGACTTCTCAGCTGCATGAAGCTCCGCATTGAGGAGCAGCAGCTCGGAGTGGGTCGAGTGGTGCTTGATGAGCGTATTGACTCTCTGGCGCGCGATGTCGAGACGTGGCTTCTTTCGCCGAATCATGCTCGTGAGATTTTCGACCACTGCGTCCATATCAGAGTACTGCGGAGCGATCGCGCTGCGCTCACGTCTTGCCTCAATGAGGAGTCGGTTTCCTTCTTGGAGCAGGGCCAGTGATGCGGTTGAGCCGTTCTCAGCCTTCTTGAGTTCGCGACTGCGCTCGTGCAGGTGACCACCGACAGCCTGCATGGCGTCGAAGTCGAATACCTCTCGGTATTCCAGGTGCCGACTCACGGCTGGGTGTACATAGTAGCGACGATCTCCATCGACTGGAGTCTGCTCAAGTAGACCCTGTGAGACGAGGAACAGCCGGGCCTTTCGGTCGAGACCGAGGACCCGCAGATCGTCAGTGGTGGCTGGATCGCGGAACAGTGCACAGGCAGCGAGAGACTTGCGTGCCTCAGCGGGTAGTTGATCGATCCTGCGCTTGATGTGTCTGCTGAGTGCTTCGGTGTTCTCGAGGCTGGACATCTTCAGGAAGCGTCCTTGGTCGAGGATCTCGTCGATGTCACCATCTTCACCGGCACTGATGGCCATGAAGCGAGCGGCGAGGGGGTGGCCGAGGGTTCGCTCTGCAATAGGACCGAACTTCTCGCGTGGGAATTCTTCTACGTGGTGGGCCTCGAAGACCTCGTGTAGGAGGCTTCCCTTCAGGCCAGTGAGCTCGATGTGACGAAGTGCTGCAGTAGCGCCTTCGTTGTACAATTGTGGGGCCTTGGTCGCAGAGATGATCAAGCGGATGGCAGGTGATGATGTCAGGAGTGCCGTGAGGGCCATCTCCAGCCGGCCAGCGGCTCTGAAGTGTCCCCGTCGCCTGTCGGTGAGGTGACTGAGTCCGTGGAGTACCCAGACCGTTCCAGCGAGAGTCTCATCAGCGAGAGTCTCTGCCACTAGGGCGGCGAGAGCCGCGGGTCCTGGACGATCTTTCTGTGTCACTGCCTTGTGCAGCGTGTCGACGCCGGCAGCCTTGGTGGCATCAGCGATTCGCGCGATGAAGGTGTCAAGTCCTATGCCTGGGCCAAAGGTGAGGTCAGGCCAGCGCTTGGCCTCAGATGAAGTCAGGCAGTGTTCGATGAGCCACCGCTTACCGATTCCTTGAGGGCCTGTGACCACGATGGGTCCGCCCGCCTCGCCGAGCATCTGTGTGAGTTGTGCAACTTCATCTTCCCGTCCGGCGAAGTGAGCCTTGGGTGCCTTGAAGGGCAGATCGTTGCGTTTTTTCTTCTTTGGTGCTGCTGCAGGTGCTGCAGCGATCTCACTCGCATCAGGTATGGGGAGGGCTGCCACGAAGTCACGGGCACGGAATTTGAGGCCCTCCATCTTGAGCAGCCGCATATTCATCGGCATCATGAAGGGGTTGAATGCGCGTGCAGCCACAAAGACCTTGGGCTTGTGTCCTGCGGCCTTGATGAGGTCACCGAGCTCAGTGAGTGCGCGTCCATCGCTCGCGCCATCAGGCTCAACGAGGACCAGGACACCGCCTGGCCTATCGAGGACGGCAGCTAAGCTCTCGGCTGCCAGCGGGCGTACCGGGTTGACTGCGTCGCCACCGAGGTGGACTGCAGGGACGGATCGACGGCGGAGTTCGCCGATGACATCAGGGTTGCTGAGCGCTTGCTTACCAAATGCAAGGACACAGCGACCCTCTCTGATTGCGGCTTCGACGCGGTTCATGACTTCTTCTCCAATTCGGAATCGGACCCTAACGGAGGTTCTGGTCCTCATCAATGAAGGATAGATCGCCGATTGCCTCCGCAATCTCGAGCATTTTGGCTTCAACCCGTATACTGACAGTTCATGGCTCGGAAGAAATGCGCTGGGTATACGCTGACGGAGGCTCTTCCCACTACGGTGGAGGGGGTCGAGCACTGGCGTGCGGAAGGTCCAGATGGGCCGGCAGATATTTACCTCGGTAGCGCTGCGTTACGCGATCGTGTGGCGAGTCTACCCAGGTGGGGTCCCTTCTCCGAGTACTCCGTTGGTGAGGACAAGCACGGCGTACATGTTGTCGTACCTGGTGTGCTGGAGCAGAACTTGGGTGTGCTCGGGTCGCAGCATGAGCCGGATGTCTGCATGGGGCTGGCGCTGCACATCGCTACGGCTGTAGCGGAGATGCACGAACGCGGTGAGTCTCACGGTGGGCTTCACCCGGATCATATCGGTATCGATCAGGCTGGACGGCTCGTTATTCGGCCGGCCCTCGGAGGTGTGTCTGTTGATGAGCCAGACCCTGAGGCCTCGGCACAAGCTACTGACTGTCTTCACTTCACCGCACTTCTCACAGCGCTCGGTATTGATCGTATTGATGACTCCTCTGTGGGCCTCGTTACGCGGGGGCTTGGACGTGATGTTGCGCGTCGGCGAATCCAGCCCGGACGTGCTGTCAGGCAGTCCCTCTCCGCAGTCCTACATCGGCTGGCGGACTGGGAAGCACACATTGAGGTGGCGCTCGGATCTGGCTGGGGTCTTGATGACACGCCTTGGTCTATGCGTGTCGAAGATCGCGCAGTACCGTTGACGGTTCAGGTTGTCATGGATGACAGTCCCGAGCCGGAGCCTGAACCAGAGCCAGCACCAGAGCCCGAACCGGAGCCTGAACCGGAGCCTGAACCGGAGCCTGAACCAGAGCCCGAACCGGAGCCCGAACCGGAGCCTGAACCGGAGCCCGAACCGGAGCCTGAACCAGAGCCTGAACCAGAGCCAGAGCCCGAACCAGAGCCCGAACCAGAGCCCGAGCCAGAGCCAGAGCCCGAACCAGAGCCAGAGCCCGAGCCAGAGCCCGAACCAGAGCCCGAACCAGAGCCCGAGCCAGAGCCCGAGCCTGAGCCCGAACCAGAGCCAGAGCCCGAGCCTGAGCCCGAACCAGAGCCAGAGCCCGAACCAGAGCCCGAGCCCGATCCCGAGCCCGAACCAGAGCCAGAGCCCGAGCCAGAGCCAGAGCCAGAGCCCGAGCCCGAGCCTGAGCCCGAGCCCGAGCCCGAGCCAGAGCCAGAGCCCGAACCGGAGCCAGAACCCCAAACAGAGTCTGCCCCGACAGAAGCCCCCGCGCGGCCTCAGGCACCCGCTAGCGGTGCGCAGGAGTCTTTCTCCACGACGCTACCCTCCACAACCGATGCC
>Ga0315315_10000960_pt1 | contig 25955 bp, 17 predicted proteins | sample M140m3416metaG_FD_203699 | JGI IMG/M metagenome (GOLD analysis project Ga0315315, IMG submission 203699) | Ammonia-oxidizing marine archaeal communities from Monterey Bay, California, United States - M1 40m 3416 | ecosystem: Environmental > Aquatic > Marine > Intertidal zone | place: USA... | reverse complement strand
TTTGGCTTTCTTTGCCTCCGCGGAAACGGAATTCGGCATCATTGATGGCTTGTGTGCGGAGTTGGGGGAGAGTCAGTCGCAGCGACCGCATCGCACGCAGTTGAGGGGGTTTGCAAAGAACCGCTCACTGCAAATTCGGGTATCGGCATTCGAGATCGAGTTTTTCCGCAGATAGTATTCGCTCGGTGCCCGTTCTATTCACTTAGCAGTCGCTCATTCACTCGGCAGCCGCTGTAGTCTCACATGCCAGCTACCCGTTTTTGCCCGTTCCGGCCGTCTATTTCGTAGCTTGCAAGATTTGATTTTCAGTCAAGTCTGCTGAAATTCCCAAATAGTTTTCGCAGAAACCGGATCCATTCGCGGTTTTTGTCAGCCTTTGCGGGGGCGTCGATGCGATGTTTTCCGCGGTTCGCTGTTCACTCTAGCTGGCAGACATAAGTTCGTTGATAAGAGCCATCTGTGTGATGGCTGCATTGCGAATAGGTTTTGCATGGAGGACAGGCCTCGGTATCATGGGGGTGCGGTGATGTTTTCCGCATGTTTTTAGTGACTAAACAGGCTGCGGGAGACGGACGATGCCGTTATTCGAAATCGAGACAGATTCTCATATCATCATCACTTGGGCCGATGACGAGTCTGCTGCCCGAAGTGTTGTGGCAGATGCTTATCCAACGGACGACGTGGTTCGTTTAACAAAGCGGCCGCGAGATACTTGGGTAATCAGCAAAGGTGCGCTTGGATTGACCACTCCTAAGCTGGACCCGTGTGCGGTGGCTCGTGAGTGTCTGAGTCGCTCCGCAGGTGACAAAGTGAACGCCATTCGTCTATATCGCATGGAAACTGGCAGTGATCTGGAGCATGCAAGAAAAGCGATTGAGTCAAACATGGTGATGGGTTGGTAACTGGATCACACCGATATCGGCTAGAATATCCGCAACCGAATTTTGATCCTCCTTTTCTGAGTCGCATTGATTGATGCCGCGTTTTCCTCTCCTCTTTGCGGTTCTATGCTGTCCTCTCATCGTGGGTTGTGACGGCTGTCAGACAGGCTCGCAAGCGAATCCCGACGCGGAATCTGAGTTGAGCGCGGAAGATTTCGCGGCTGGGCGGCCCGTGCCTTATCCCGCTGATGAAAAAGTGACCACATCAGGAATCAAGCCAGGGCATTGGTTCACTGCTATGCAGTCGCTGAAAAGTAATAATTCTGACTCGCGGGGTGCGTTGAATAGTCTTTCCGGGATGGTTCCAACAGTGCCCTCTGGTGGGCCCGCAAGACAGGAAAGTTGGAGTGACATTCAGGCGTTGCGTACTGGCAGCATACTTTCCCGCCGACCAGTGGTGATGCCCAAGGGGCAAAATAAAAAAATCGATTATCGCGCATATACACCCAAGCGATTTTTTAACGGGAAAGCAAAGTGTTACTTGAGTAACCGGTTTGTGTCATCAGAACGTGCGGAGTCTTTTTCAGCTGGCGCTTATCCGTTTACGAGAATGGGACCCGCGGAATATTTCTTTGTTGTTCTGACTGAAAGGCCCGAGCGATTCACGCGGTTTCAGGTTTCGGATTGGACCCGGAAAATTAGTGCCGAGCGCGGAAGCGAGTTTGATTCGGGCGAGGCGGTGATCAATTACAGGGTGGTCACGCCTTTCCCTGAAGACTATTACCCATTGCCTTTGCCGTTGGCCGAGACAATGTTGGATTGGACTAACACTGCTGTTGTCTTCTGGGACGATCTGCCGCCAGAAGCTCTCACACCACAACAGCAAACAGCTCTAGCAGATTGGGTGCACTATGGCGGGCAATTAATCGTCAATGGGGCAGCGGCAGCCGACTCAATCAATAAGTCCAGTATTGCCGACTTGTTGCCACTGAGGCCGACTGGGAATATTGAGTTGGACGTAAATGCAGCAGCAGAGTTGCTTACCAATTGGCAGGTTCCTGACGACGCTTCGACAGACCAGCAAGTGGCTTTGTTGAAAGGTCGTGAGAGTAGAGTTGCAATTGATGGTGTTGCAAATGCAGGTTCAAAAGCAATCGATGGAAGCGGCAATTTGATTTTGTCACGCCGAGCAGGAAGTGGTCGCGTGGTACAGGCACGTTGTGATCTCATGAGCGATTGGTTGACTTCTTGGAAGTCTTACGACAGTTTTGTGAATTCCGTGTTGTTGTTGCGACCTCCACGCCGGGTCGACCGGGTCGACTCGGTTGGCAGTGGTGGGGATTTGACCACGAATGTACGAAGCTACGTACTACCTAATGGCCGTGAAGAGGTATTTGCTGATGCTACGATGAATACGCGTTTTCGTATCGCGGCACGCGATGCCGCGTTGCCCGTAGCGACTGCGATTGTCAAACGAGAAGCAACTGGACTTATCGGCGGCCGAGACGCCTACACGAGAATTGATTCGCTGTCGGGTATTGGTGGCTGGTCCGACAGTAGCGATGTGATTCGTCTCTGTAGGGAGATATTGCGGTCCGAAGCAGGAATCGAAATCCCCGATTCCTCGCTCGTGCTTCGATCTCTCGGCTACTATTTATGTATTCTGATTCCTATCAATTACTTGATCTTCAGGATGTTGGGAAAACTTGAATACGCATGGCTTGCTGTCCCTGTGATTGCGGTTGGTGGGGCGATTTGGGTCGCTCGTGAGGCTCGTTTGGATATTGGTTTTGCGAGGTCACAAACTGAGGTGGGCTTGTTGGAAGTGCAAGCTGGTTGTGATCGCGCGCATCTGACTCGAGTCACAGCGATCTACAACTCGTTGTCCAGTACCTACGACATTGCATTTGATACGCCAGGGGCGGCGGCTGCACCGATCCGAAAGGCAGGCAACTCGCCACCTACCTCTGCCGTCTTTAAAACTGGTTATGCCGAGGGTCCCATCCTGTCAGGAATGATTGTGGGAAGTAATCAAGTTCGCATGCTGCACGCCGAGCAAATGTTCTCATTAGGCGGATCACTGTCACTGGATGCCGATGGAAGTCTCGTTAACGGAACAGATCGAGAGTTGTTTGATGCTATTGTGGTACGGAAAGACCTGCTTGGTAAAACGGAAGTCGCTAATGTTGGCCCCTGCCCTGGGCAATCCAACACCAAGCTGCGTTTTCGGCCAGCACTAGAGGAAGATATCGTTGAGAGCCTGTCTGAGGAAATGAATTCACTGGAACGGGCTTTGGTGCGAGTTGATGCAATCGTCCCGGGTTCCACCAGATTGGTTGCTCGAGTGGGTGATTCCCTGCCAGGAATGACGATCACGCCGTCAGCGACCCAGGTGTCATCCACGACGACAGTTCTAGCGCATTTGGAATACAGTCCATGGCCATCTCCATTGCCTGATGTGAATCTTCCGAAATCGGAAGTAAGAGTTTTGAAGGACTCGGATCTTAAAATACCCTGAGTCCCCTTTTTGACCAAACCTGTCTTCGAGCATACCTTCAGAAATATCAGAAACGACGCATGATCACACTCAAGGGTTTTGGCAAAGATTACGGTGATTTCACCGCCGTGGATTCGATCGACTTGCATATCGCTGCCGGTGAGACTTTCGGATTCATTGGGCCCAATGGTGCGGGGAAAAGCACCACAATTCGTTTCCTTGCAACACTACTCAGGGCAAGTCGTGGTCGCGGTGAGGTAGCAGGATGCGACGTCATGGGTGATCCCGTGGGGGTGCGTCAGTCCGTCGGTTACATGCCAGACAACTTTGGTGTTTACGATGGAATGCGAGTGTGGGAGTTTCTTGACTTCTTTGCAGTCGCCTATCGCATTGGCCGTGTAGAACGAAAAAACATCATCGACAATGTGCTCGAACTACTGGATCTGACTCATAAGCGTGATGATTTTGTCAACGGGTTGTCACGCGGTATGAAACAGAGGCTTTGTCTCGCAAAAACTTTGGTGCATGATCCTCCAGTTCTTATCCTTGATGAGCCAGCGAGTGGTCTTGATCCTCGCGCTCGAGTTGAAGTGAAAGCACTACTCAAAGAATTAAGGAAGATGGGGAAAACCATCTTGATCAGTAGTCACATCCTGACGGAGTTGGCTGATTGCTGTACTTCCATCGGGATCATCGAGCGCGGACAGTTGCTGATGCATGGACCGATCGACAGTGTCTATCGTCAGATACGCCGCAATCGCATTGTTGAGATTCAATTTGTCTCGGGTGAAGATGCCGGGATGTCGATCTTGCGTAGCAATCCTGATTTGAGATCGATTGAAATGGCTCCCACAGCTGTGATCGCTGAGCTCCAAACAGATGATGAGGGTTTGGCAACTCTGATGGAAGAAATGCTGAAAGCTGGCGTACGAATGAAGTCGTTCAATGATCGCGACCCCACCTTGGAAGATGTCTTTATGACAGTGACCAAGGGTTTGGTTACGTAAATACTATTGCTTCACGCGGAGTGTATTCCGGGCAAGCGTTAGAAGTGCAATCGCTTCGAAAAAGTTCGCTTCCAAGCCGAATTGTGAGCGTCGCTATTATTACCTGAACAGTTTTTCGGCAATCTTTTTAGCGATAACCTCAGGTTTGTCTGATTCCGTCACGTCAATGATTCGCCGCTCTTCGAATGAGCGTAACCACGTTTCTTGGCGGCGTGCCAGTTGGCGAGTGTGGGCAGACACTTCTTCAATCAGCATGCTGGTGTCTTCAGTGCCCTGTGAAATCCACTCGATGATCTCTCGATAGCCAACTGCCTGTGCGGCAGTGCGGGACAGTTTTCCGTATGCTCCGAGTAGATTTTGCACTTCAGCAATGAATCCATCTTCGAACATTTGTTGGACACGCTTGTTGATTCTTTCATGTAGCTGTGATCGTTGCCAATTTAAAGTGAAGACGTTGCATTCATTTGGATCTTGATAGTGATCAAATTGAAGTTGGCGATGGCTGATGGGGACACCCGTTTGATGAGAAACTTCCAAGGCACGGATCATCCTGCGGGCATCATTTGGACCGATGCGGTGTGCGGCTAATGGATCAACCTGTTGCAATCGCTCTCTTAGAGCTTCTATTCCATGATTTTCAAGATCCGCTTCGACGGCTTGGCGGAAAACCCAGTCAGCAGGTGGTCCGGGATCGAAGCCTCGCAGAACTCCTTTCAAAAACATAGGAGTTCCGCCGACAAAAATTGGGTGCCGACCTCGCAGGCGGATTTGTTCGACTTTCGCGTGTGCCGCTGCCAGGTAACAAGCAACACTGAAATCTTCGGTGGGTTCCACCAGGTCGATTAAGTGATGTGGCGCAGTCCGCTGGTCTTCAGTGGTTGGCTTGGCTGAACCAATGTCCATGCCACGATAGACAGCGATCGAATCAAGTGAAAGGATTTCGCCATTGATGATCTGTGCCAAAGCAATTGCTGTGGCACTCTTGCCCGATGCCGTGGGGCCAGTCAGAACGATGGCATCCTGCACCAGTGGCTTATAGGAGATAGATGCCTGGCCTTCGGTGGAGTTCTGTGGCATTGCTGCTGGTAGTGCTGAGTGTTCCGGATACGAATCAACTGGATCCGGTAATCGTGCTGCCGGTTTCGCAGAATCATAGCCAGCCCTGATAGGATCGTACAGTCAGCTCAGTGTTAGTCAGCTCAGTCGTAAGCAGATCAGTGGCAGGGTTTTCTCGTTGGTGTTGGCTGTGGATATTCATATCACTGAGAGATCGGCTGGTTTTTAGATTCCTTAAGCCACCACTCAAAAAAATCGCAGATCTGTTGATTAGACGAAGGGTTGGGGCCGTGCGTATCTCGGTTAGTCATGGCAACACGATTCTCGTAACCAAGTAGTTTGTTGACAGATATCAGGTGATTCAAGGCGAGCCAGCGTTCGGGACGGTCCGCAGTACCTCCTGAAACCAGAACTGGGCGTGGGGCCATCAAGGCATGGAGTTCGGTGAGATCGTGGCCCCCTTCAACCAATGTTTTGTACGATCCTGTGCGTGGTTCTCCCTCGCTAGGCAATTTACGGAAGCGTTGTGATTGTGATGGCGCGTTCGGTTTTCCAAGCTCAAAACCCAAGTACCAAGGATCCCAGTAATTGACCGAGCCGCCAGGGTTCTCTTTTCTGCGATCGCGCTCATCGAAAACAATTCCAGCATCCGACCATGCTGCACACGCAAACTTTTCGTAGAGGCATGAGGCGAACAAGGACCATTTACCCCCAAACGAATGGCCCACAATGCCGATCCGGTCCGGATATACCTCGGGGCGGGACGCAAGAAACGTATGCGCGTTCGCAGCAGCAAACGCGAGCGCTGACAATGGCTGAGTGTTGACTACTTTGCCTTCGCTGCCAAAGTATTGTCCACGATGCCCGGCATCACGCGGGTTATCGAAATTCACTCCAGAATTAGGTTTTCCAATGGAAAGGGTGACGAACCCTCGCTTTGCCAACTGCCACCCAAAATCTCTCAGTTCAACACCTTTTCCGATACCTGTCTGGGCATCGTAGTACGGAACAAGGACAGCAGGAAATGGTCCATCTCCATCTGGGATCAACATGAAAGCATCGACCATTTCGCCACCAATGCCGATTCCGATCTTTAGTTGTCGTTGGGTAATGTTTTCACGACGTGTAACGACGACTTGTTTGAATTCAGGTTGGGCGAATAGTTCAGGCCATGGGCCCATGATTTTATGCCAGTTGCTCAGAATTTCTGACCGTCGTTGCTGCCACTGCGCTGGTGTCTTGACGGTGGATCCATCCTCTCGAATCAGTGGTGAACGATAATCTCCCAACTGTAATTGATAGGCGGGAGGACATTGGTAAAAGTCTGCTAGTTGAGCAGGCGGTGCGATGTTGTTACTGACCCACACTGCTCTTCGTTGTGCATCTTTTGCGGCGCGTGCTTTACGCGCTGAGATGCTTCGGAACTGCCACGGTAATTCGCTGTTCACTGGAAGTTGATCCAGAATTTGTTGCAGTTTTGTTCTGCGTTCTTCAGCAGAACTATTTTGTTGCGTACGCGGAAGCACTCGCTGTTCCGATGGATCGACAGCCAGATCAAAAAAGCTTCCATCGGAGTACAGCTTGTAGCGTTGATCACGTACGACGCGGTCTTTGGCGTATTGTGTGAAGGTCCAGGGACGTGTCCAAGAATCATCATTTTGCTCTCTGAGGATATCAGCAAAGCTTTCACCATCGATCGTCAGATTAGCCGGAATGGTGGCGTTGCCGAGGTCGGCAAGGGTGGGAAGTATGTCAGCAGCATTCAATAACGCATCGCTTTGAACGGCTTTCGTGATCCAACCCGGGCAATTCACAATCAATGGCATATTGATGCCACGTTCGGTCAATGAATAGATGCCCTCGTCGGAGATCCTTCCGTTCCTCATGCCACCCAGACTGTCTGGCATTCCTTGATCTGAGCCATTGTCGGTGCCGTTATCAGTGGCGATGAAAATTAGAGTGTTGTCTCTTAGCCCCAGTGCAGTGATCGCCTGAGTGAGGCGACCAATCAGGTGGTCCGCATAATGAACCATGCCAGCAAACTTTTCTCTGGCTGATGCGTTTTTGTCAGTTGTATGTGGAGTGGTTGTGACTGGGATGTGCGTCAGGATTGCCGACTGATAAAGCAGGAACGGTTCATCTCTGTGCTGTTTCATGAACTCAATTGAATGATCTGTAAAGACATCAGGTCCAAATTTGCCGTTGGCATCGATTTTCTGACCGTTGCGTATCACATAGGGATCCCAGTAACGCTTTTTATGGCCCGGTAATCCGGGTTTAGCTTCCGGCCAAATGCAGTGATCCTCGAAACCATGGTCCGCTAAGGCATTCTGCTGGCCTGGTGCGAACAAATCATTGATCTGCCACTTGCCAGATATACAAGTCTTGTAGCCCGCGTCTCGCATCAGTTTTGCAAAACAGATTTCGCGGTTCCAATCCAAAAATCCACCACCGTAAATCGCTGAGTCGTGATGTGTGTGCCAGCCTGTTCGAAATGGATACCGCCCTGTTAACAACATGGTTCGAGTGGTGCTGCAAACCGGTGTGACATAGAAATTTCGAAACTTCATGCCTGTTGCGCACAGTTGATCGATGTTGGGGGTTTGGTTTTCCTGGCTGCCGTAGCTTCTCAGCCAGTCTTTTCCCACGTTGTCGAGCAGAATGAAAACGATATTCGGGCGTTGCTGTTTTTGTGATGATTCTTCAGCCAAGGCTGGGCAGGTGGCCAGAAGTGTGATTGTGATTGTCGCGACAAGTCGATTCATCGGGATGATATCCATCGAGAGTTGCAGTGGCATTTTCAGGCAGTTCTTGCGTCAACCGGTGCCGGGATCAGAAATAGCGTATTGTAGATTGAGATCACATCGAGTGAGTTCCAGTCCAGTCCACATTCGCGTCAGGGTTCTCACAGGCTGGAAGCCGTAGTCGTGTGCTAATTCGATAGCGTCGCGATTTGGGTGAGGGATATCCCAGAACGTAGTGCGGTTCGTGGATGCCAACAGATTATCGAGGATGTGTCTTGCCGTTTGAGGGCTGGAAGCTATGACAGGGCCGACATAACTAGCCAAATATCCTTCACGCACCATGCCGCAACCTTCCCGATAGCGCGTGACCCGCGAATGATTCGCCAGCCGATTTAACCACTGACCGCGAGCGACACCAAATGCTGCTTTGTCGAGATCCAAGTTCCATTCTGGATTGGACTCAGGTACTACCACCGTGCTGTGGTCATCTTGGTCATTCCCTTCTCGTTGCCAGCGATGGAATGACCATTCGTCACGGAAACCTAATTGGCTGTAAACCAATTTTCCAGTAGGCGTAGCATCAAGTTTGATGCAGCGGATTTTTCTTGAATGTAAGTGCTCAAGACATGTTTTGATTAGTGCTTTTGCGATTCCTTGGCGGCGATATTCTTCGTGGACCAACATCATGCCAATCCATGCCAATTGAGTTCCATAGCAAGTGGTTGTGACTGTCCCAATGATTTTTTCGTGATCGCTTATTACAAAGCACGCAGTTGGTTCGTGCTCGATCAATCGTTGCCAGTCAGGTGCTAATTGGTTCCAGCCCGAGGTGCGGCACAAATCCAGTGCTCCGGGGATATCAGTCGGTTGAAAAATCCTGATGTCGTGATTCACGTGATTTTTCTATTGAATGATGTTGGGTTTGGAAATGTGTGCAGACAACGCGATGAATCAACTGTGCACTTAATCAGCTGAGGTCCATCCGCATGGCAGGGTCGTAGTCCAGTCCCGAATGAATCAACGTTGCATCATTTCGGAGGTAGTGAAAGGCAACTGCACGGCGAGAACTCTTGCTCTGGTTTGCTGCAGAAAAATGTGGTGTGTTGCCGTGGTGGAATGAAACACCACCGCTGGCGATCGGAGCCGGAATCATCTGCTTGAGATCAAAGTGATCGGGTGCAATTTGTAAATTGTAAGGTTCGCCTTCAGGTGCAAAGTGTGGCAGTACTTCGGTTTGGTGGCGATCGCAGTAGTGAAGGCAACCATTGGTCAGCGTTGCATCGTCCAACGCCACCCAAACAGTTAATGTCGCATCAAGGTTGTCAGGTCCGAAATAGAAATTGTCCTGATGGATTGGCTTCGGGCTTCCCGCCTCTGGGGGCTTCATGAATACCTGGCTGAAAAACAGGTGGCAGTCGGGACCAATCAGTTGATGAATCAGGGGGGTCAAGCATGCATGGGTGGCAAGATCGCGAAATGATTCACGATGGAATGCAGGGTGATCAAGCTTTCGTAGCAGTTTTGTGGTCTGTGTGTTGTGTTCAAGAAACCACTCTCGGTCCTCCGTCCGCAGTGCGGCGAGGAATTCCCTGCTCCAGATTGCTAAGTCATCGAGTGCGGACTGAATGGTCGATGCATCAAAGAGGTGGTCAATGGTTACGTGTCCGGTTTGTTGGAATTCCCGCAACTGTCTTTCAGTGAAGGAGTTCGTGTGCATCGATTTGTCCTCTTTGCAAAGTAATTATCATTCGGGATTGGCAGTCAGCTCGTTACCGTCGTTAATCAAGTTGCTCGGACCGTCTGAACACTGCAAGCATGACACTTGAATCACTTCTTGGCCGGTTTCGTTGGAGCGACGGGGTTTGTGTCCGTTGACTGTTGCTCGGCGTTACTTTTGATGTAATTCTGAATCTTATTGGGTACGGTGTTGATCGCGGTATTTGCCGCAATGGCAATCAACACCACAAGCCCCACTGCTGCAAATGTTATGGTTGCTGGACGCGCCGCATGGGAACCCATGACGTCTTTGCTGCTTGCAAGCCAAAGCAGAACTCCAGCAATCAATGGTGCTCCAACGACGGTGACTGCTTGAGCAGCAATGATTGTCGGAGCGATGTTAAAGTCGAGTTTTAAGACGGCGACGGCGACGATCATGCCTGTTAGCAACGCCACTGTGGTCATGATTCTGGGAGCACGATCGTGAGCGTCACTGCCGAAACCAAGGCAATCTGAAACGATGAAACCTCCGATCATTGAATTGACCAGAAATGAGGAGAAGGCAGCAGAAAACAGACCCAGACTAAAAATGTATTTCCCGAGTTTGCCAAAGGTCGGCTCCAGTTCATCAGCTACTTGAATCGGATTAGCCAGTTCGATGTAAGATCCGTCGTACAAGCCAGCTGCGGCGGTCGACACCAGCATGACAGTGATCAATGCCATGATGACAGCGCCAACACGGGCATCCACGATTCCACTTTTTACCTGTTTCTCATCCCAACCTTTTTGGCGAACCAAATACGACTGGTAAAAGGCAGCTGTGATGACGAAAGTCGTGCCGATCAATCCCAGCAGGGAAATCAGACCATCGAGTCCCTCTGTTTTTGTCGTTGCAGAATCAGTTGATTGAGCAAATGGAATGAATCCCATGAATAGATCGCCCAAGTTCGGACTTAATACGATCAGATTGATCGCAAAGCTGATCAACATTAATGCAACAAGAAACATCATCAGACGTTCCAGGACTCGATAGAGATTCCGGAATGCAAAAAGAAAGGTGATAGCCAACAGGTTGAAACCGATAACCAGATAAGTAACTACGGTTTTCGATTCAGTGAATGCATCAAAGGCAGCTGCTACTCCCAGGTTATTGCCAGATTGAAAGGCAGCTGAAATGAAGAACACACAGCAACCGACCATGATGGCAAGCCCCTGGCCTGCCTTAGTGCGAATCAGATTCCCCGGCGAAGTCTTGGCAACTGCACCAAGTTTTGCTCCGAGCGTCATGTACACCAGCATGAATGCGACTGAAGCAATCACGATCCATAGCTTGGAATAGCCATCGTTGGCTCCCACCTTGGAACTGGTCAGGATGCTTCCGGGGCCGATGACAACACAGGCAGTGATCAATCCTGGTCCGACGCGTTGGTACCAGGGACGGTTTGAAGTGGATGAGTCAGACATGGAATTGGTGGGCTAGGAGGTGAGGATGACAACATAGTGTGGACGACACAGCACAGCGTTGCAACGCAGCCTGCAACCTAGAGGTCCCAGCGGGCGAAATGTTGCAGGTCAATCTGTTGTGATATTCCCAGTGGCGCGGCATTCACACTATCGAGCTGCAGTTGACCATGGGAGGGCTGCAGAGCCAATAAACCAGAAGCCCGACGCTGATAAAGATCAGGGTGATCTCTTTCGGTTTGATTCTGAATCGGTTCCGGAAACATGTTCAAACCGGCAAAGTAATGGTGTCCATTTCTTTCTACGTGTGGGATCCCCAATGCAGCTACGACTGCTAAATCCTGCAAAAGGGCAACCGGCCCGATATTTCCCAAGTCTTCAGCAGACAGAATAAGCTCCCGATTGGCTGCTTGCTCTTTTTTAATCGTTCCCAAAGCAGCAAGGCTCTTCAGAATACCTTTGCAGTTTTTGTGACTCGTCCCTGAATAACCAAGCTTTAACGCAGTTGGCAGCGAGTTGATTTCTGCATCAGATTCGTCGATGATGACGGGTGGAGCATGCTGCCAATCCGACAACGTATCTTTCACTTCGGATAGCAACGCAGATTTGCGGTGCACGGGTTGTTCAACGAATAACAATGACTGGTCCACCATGCGTCGAATCGATGGATCACCATTCAGTTCCAGCCAATGGTCCTGGAAGCTCGCCATCGTTGCGTATTGCTCGTTACCATCCAGCGTGAATCGCATTGAGCTACCGACCTGTTCATTCAGAAGCTTTGACAGCACTCGCAATCGAGGCAGGTCAGTATCCAGGTTCCCGGAGAGTTTGATCTTGAAATAGTGAAGGCCATAACGCTCGATGTTGCTCATCAGGCAGTGCGGTAGGTCGTCTCCCAGTTTCTCATCAGCTGGTATGTCTGACTCAGTCAGGGGATCACCAAGCCCAATGGTGTGCCGTAGCTGCACATGGCTTCGTGGTTGTGGCGGCAAAACGTCCGACGGTTTCATGCCGCTCAAGTGGCTACGAATCGCAGAGAATTCTATTCCCAACCGGTTCTGAACCAGAACTTTGAAAAGCGATGATTTTTGTTGTCGGCACGTAGCATCCAATGCAGCACGTTCCATCAAACTGACACCGAGATTGGCTAACAGCGGTGGCTGTCCATTCTCAGCTGCCCAACCGGCTTGTTGCTCAGAGAGGTTCATCCACCACGAGAAAAAGTCGCGGTGTGCATTTCCTGTTATGGCAAAGTGTGCTGCCTGTTTAATGACAGTCAGCATCTCAGGTAAATCATCAGTCTTGAAGTCCGTCTCAGGATTCTTGGTGAACCACTTTGGTGGTAAACCTTCTGATGATGTGCCCTGCCACATTTGATTATCAATTTCTACATGCATTCGCACAAATAGATGTGGAACTTCACACATGCTTGCGATACCGTACCGAAACGGGAATCGTGTCTTCATGTCGAGTCGGTGAAAATCAATTTGATGGACTTGCATGCTCATCGATTTAAGCCAGCTTTTCGTCTAGGTGGTAGGCGAGCAATGAAGAATGGACTGCTGGGTGAGCCAATTCTCAGGCGGTCTTTCATGTGGTTCTTTTGATGTTGGGAATAGGTGCAGACGAGACCGTCCCCCACTCGAGAGCCGAGAAATGTGTAACCGCGTGCCAGCGTCGTAATGAGAACAACTTAAATGAAGAAGCAACTTGATAAACCCGTAATAAGACTTGATGACTTTATCAAACGAAGTGGTCTGGTTGGGACGGGTGGCGAAGCAAAAATGTACATTCAGGCCGGTGACGTGACGGTCAATGGCAGTGTTGAGATACGGCGACGCAAACAATTGGCTCTGGGGGACAAAATTGGCCTGTTGGGTGAAGTTCTGACAGTCACGCCATTCGAGGATTAAACTTTTCCGGTTTTGCCGAATGGACGGAAGCTGTCAGCGTTTGAGCAGTCAGTGCGGTGCATTGTCCGATATTAAGGATTGATGGTCGATGCATTGAAGTGTCGTCACTAAGTCATTCCATTACACCGCAGACTGCAATGTCTGCCCGCGAGCGAGGCGGAAGGAACTGCCTGTCATGAAACTCAACAACACGTTGACCCGCGCGGTCATTGCAGTGGTCGCTCTAGTAACGACCGGTACATCCGTTTCCGCTGATTGGAATCACTTTTGGCACAACCTGCACGTTGGATACCATCGCAATAACGCATGGCCTGCCCCGTTCAACGAGGCTGACGCGATGAATGTGGTAGCGCCATTTGAGATGATGAAGGCCAATGGCTGGAGAATGCACAACACGATTGGGCATGAGTTATTCCGTCCAGATGACGGCGCTTTGATGGCATCAGGGAACAAGCGCGTCTACTGGATCGCCACACAAGCTCCTCAAGCACGACGCACGGTGTTCGTGCTGCGTGGAGGCAGTGAACGCGAAACAGCAGCGCGAGTTGCCGCTGTACGTGACACAATCAGTCGGATCGATGTACAGGGCCCCGTGCCTGACGTGCAGATTACCGAGATCGAACCGCATCACTCACCAGGAGCTTGGGCTACAAAGGTCAATCGTGAATGGCTGCAAAATCTCGCAGCACCTAGATTGCCCACCAGTAGTGCGGGTGGCACGCCGGGCATTGCCACTCCGTGACATCGGGGTGAAAAGGCTATCTGACAGCACTGGCCGTCTTTCAACGTGGCCGTGAAACTCATCAAAAGGATGGTTCCTCTCCGGGAATCATCCTTTTTTGTTTCCTTACATGCTTTTGATGATTGGCGTTAAAGTTTACCGGTCAGAACGGTCGATCCGTTTTAACAGTAGATAGGGACCAGACCATCAATCCATTTCCACTGTTGCAGCACATCAGTGTGATGCAGGGGAGAAAGAAACTAGCCGTGAATTCAGTGCCCAAACTTCGACAAGTTCTCTTCACAAGCCTTGTTGTTGGAACAACGGTCACATTGACCGGATGCACCAGCGGCGGCTTGTCCCTGTCCTCAATGAATCCTTTCTCAAAGCAGGAAGCGACTGTAGATAAGACTCCTGGCATCAGCGAAGCGATTGCCGCTTCTGCTGAGGGAACCAAAAGTCAACTCGCATCGTTTGGCGGCAATGCGAAGAAAGCATTTTCCAGGACGACGGATGCGGTTACTGGTGCCTTCCGTTTTGGTGAAGAAAAGACGGCAGAGGAAGAGGTGATCAGTGACCCTCTCAGTCTTGCTAACAAGCCAGCAAGCGTCGGCCCAGAAGTTTATGTGGCGAACGGAAGGCTTTGGGAATCCACTGGCGATAATACCAAGGCAATGGAGAGCTATGGTAAAGCTCTGCAAAGCGCACCTGGCAATCCTGACGCTCTCGCAAGTATTGCTCGATTGCACTTGCGACAAGGTGATCAGCAGCAGGCAGTTCGGTATTTTCAGCAGGCCATCGCCGGTGCTCCAGAAGACGCGCTTCTGTACAACGAACTGGGTTTGGCACTAAACACTGCTGGCGACTACCCGCAGTCAGTCGCTGCTCTTGAAAAAGCATTGGAATTGGCTCCAGGGACTTCTAAGTATGCGAATAGTCTCGCCAGTGTCCGATTCAGTGGTGGTGATGCGACGGCCGCTTATCAGGTGCTGCTTGCTAATAACAAGCCTGCAATCGCCAATTACAACATGGCTTACTTGCTTTACAGCAACGGCCAAGTGACGGGGGCTCGTGGTTACTTGAATCAGGCTTTGCAATCGCAGCAGCAAGGAGTCGCTGATCCTGCGGTGAAGTTGGCAGTGGATCGTTCTCGCAGCCTGTTAACACAAATCGATGCCAAGCGTGGGCCAGTCGCTCAAACTGCCCCTCAAGCAACCATTGCTCAGGCATCTACTAAAGTCGCGAAGCCCGTGGCAGCTGTTAATCCAAATCCAGTCACGCCTAGTGCTAACCTTGGAGCTGGCGTTCCAGCAAGTGTAGCACCTGCTCCGGCCCAAGCCGGTGGACTTGCCTTGCCTGAGCTTCCCCCGCTGCCCGCAGCGACCAACTAATCTGGCGGCTACGGAATTCATGAACAACAACGCATTTGCTTCTGCAGATGCGTTTTTTGTTTGGGAGCGAGGCAACTATTCGTGGGGAGATTCGTTTTCCAGCGAGTCACTTGGAAAAGGCAGCGGTTGGCTGTGCAGTTCGGCCAGTGCGTTTGATGCTGCTCTTTGTTCAGCGTCTTTTTTATTGCTGCCCCACGCGGCTGTGAATTCGCGCTCAGCGATGACAGCCGAGATCAAGAACGACTTTCGATGATCTGGCCCTGATTCACGAACCAGTCGATAGATCGGTGTATTAGATAGTTCGCGTTGCGCGTACTGTTGTAGCGACGACTTGTAGTTGCTTGCGCCTTGGTTTTCGACAGCCGTATGAACTTCGTCGGCCAACCATTCTTTTAGCCGCGTCTTGACAATTTCACTGCCACCATCCAAGTACAAGGCTGCGATGACTGACTCAAATACGTCACTCACCAACGACCTTGGAAAACTGCGATTGCGAGTGACGCCACGACCAACAATCAGGCATCGGTCGAGCCCTAGTGCACAGGCAGCTTTGCCGCAGGAGCGGCGACTGACCACAGCGGACTTGATCTTGGTCAAGTCTCCTTCGTTGTACTCTGGATAATCTTCGTACAGCCATTGGCAAACGGTTAATCCCAGGACTGCATCGCCCAGAAATTCGAGTCTCTCGTTGCTCGCAAGGCGATGAGATGCTCCTGAAGCGTGTGTCAGAGCAGATAAAAGAAGAGATTCATCTTGGAAACGATAGCCGATGATTTCTTGGCATCGCTCAAGTTTTGAACCTTGATCAGTGCCATCAATATCGCCAGTTCCGTCCACAAGGTGGATATCAATGGCGGCATCGGGTGCAGGGGGATCCGGCAGATTCACGGTGTGACTAGGGGCAGCAAACAACCAAACCCGTCTGTAGGAAAAACTGGAACCAAACTACGAGTAGTGGTTCCGGTTCGTCTTTCCGGGGCATGGCACTGGCAGGGTGTTGGTGTCACACACCGGCGATCGGGTTGGTTGTCACGAGCGAAGGCTAATCGCCTGCCTGCCCATTAACTTGGTCGCAACTCGAACGCCGGTGAACGACTGTCGGGCATTCTACCCCTGTCTGCGTCAGTTGGATAGGTTTCAATGCACTGACTTTTGTGGCCTTGGCAATTTGACAAGCGATAGGCGAGTCATGTTGCAATGAGGATCAATGTCGATTCCGCCCCGGAAACGCATTCTGATGTCTCTGCGATCCTTAATTGAATCCCTGTTGAGCCGAAATGCGGGGGCACTTTGATTACCACTCAGCGATTACCAGTCAGCATTTCGTCGAATTGTGCCCACTGGCACATGGAGTCCTACGGCGTAATGGCTTCTGGTACCGGCTTCTGTTGCTTTCGGCCCATCTCCGCCTGTTTTCCTGCTTCGACAAAACGGTCTGCGTCTTCAATGACCAGATAGTGTCCATGGTCAGCAGTCACAATCACGGCGGTGTATGGCCACGCGTCGTTTTCATCGACCCAATCCATCACGACTCGAAAAGCTTCATCTCCGCTAAGTACGGAGCCGATTGCGTTATCAGCATTGTTGGCGTGATTTGCCCAGTCAACATCGCCAGCCTCGACAAGCAACCAGAAGCCGTCGACTGCCTGTTCGAGGACCAGTAGAGCTGCTCGTGTCATCTCCGCGAGTGTTGGATTTTCTGCGATGTCGGCGGGTGTGTATTCTTCCTTCGCGTCTTTGTTGTCGATCGTGGGATTGTATTTTCCGTCTGCAGTTTGGAATGGCAGGTGGCCGCCTTTGGTTCCGAAGAATCCAAGCAGCCTCTGATCTCCGTCGATGGCTTTCATCGCAGAGGCCATCAGAAGCGGTGTTCCAGCCTTTCCTGGTGTCCGTTGTGCGACGACATATTTGCCACCATTTTGAACGTCTACGCGTCGGATATCTTCTTCATGCAGATAGGGGTTGCCCGGCACAAAATTATCACCCTGAGCTGTATCCTTATCCTTTTTTTCACCCCATCCCCCGCCCAGCAGAACATCCACTCCTTGCAGTGGCATGTTCCGATGTGCAGATGACGGCAGGCCAATCAGATCACGGCCAATATCCTGATAGTCTTTCCGTGTCACGTTATTGGCGTAGGCACAAGCTGGTGTCGCGTGCGTGACTGGAACGCTCGTCACCAGACCTACCTTGAATCCTTCGTCAGCCTGAAGTGAACGTCCAATTGGTACGACTTGGCGACCGTCTACTAAAACGTTGATGGCTGCATTGTAGGTTTTGTAGCCCGACATCATGCTGGTGGCAGAGGCTGCAGAGTCAGTCACTGTATGCGGCTGCTCACGATCTTCGCCTAGCAGGTACTTCCGTTTACTTTGTTCCAGCCAAGGTGCTTCGCCACCACGGCTGGGATCGTATCCGCCAGTGGGTTCTCCAGCCCAGTCCAACACTGTTTGAGCGTTCGTGTCGAATTTCAGGATGGCTGATTTTGGACTCGTGCAGATCAAACCATAGTCTGTCTTCACTCGCCGGTCGTCTTGGAAACTGAGGCCGGTTCCGCGACCACTTTCATAACGGTTCTGTTTGTAAAGACTTGCGGCACGGGTCGTTTGCCAGTCCATTCCGTCGAACACCATCAGGATGATGTTGGTGTATCCGGCATCGATGGCCGCCTGTTGAAGTCGGTAGATGTCTGTTTGGTCAAAATAAAGAGCCGATGGATTAAGCGTCCCCTTGGGTACTTTGCCGTATATCTTCTTTAGGCGTTCCGGGTCACTGTACGCACTACCTTCGGCGCGTAGCTTATCCAGCATGATTCCAAACGTATAAACAGGTACCAGTCGATTGCTGTGTTGATCCCACGTCATGTATTTGTTTGGCTGGTTGCCCCAATGACCCCATGATGCCGCTTGGTCTTCGGTTGCAATCCGCTGCAATCGACGCATCGGATCAGCAGCATCGTTCCGGTCATGATCGATTGCGATCTTGACGGGCGGTTCAACAGGATCGCTTTTAGCTACCGGTTCGCCTACGGCTGTCTGTTGTGTTTCGATTTTTTTTGGATCGTCTTCTACGCTGAAACCAGATTTGATCGTTAGCGTTGAGAACACAAGAATGATGAAAAATCTGAGCATTGACGGCAATTCTCTTTGCGAGATAGACAACAGAGTTGTATTCATGGGTAAAGGTTGCAGTTCTGAAATCGGGGGTCATCCTCATCGGATCAGTGACCAACAGGATAGTCCAGCCTAGCGAAAAGAAGGAGGCATCAGCCGTCGATTGGCGAACTTTCCATGGTGTGCATGTGATGCCGGGACTCGGTCTGATCAGACTGTATAAAGAATCCGGGAAGAATAGTCATGAGAATGGTGTGATCTGTTCACGCACGACTGGTTGATGTCCTCGTTGATCAGAAGTGCGGCGGTTGATCTGCGAAGGTTCGCTTGGGTCGCAAATCCAACTTGGGTTGGATTCTGATTTCGATTTGCGTTTGCCAGTGATCGTGTGGCGATCACTGCTGACGTTATTTTTTCTCTGCGGTAACCTCGCCAGCTGCCATGAGATATTCTTTGCGATCTTGTCCTTGTCCTTTTGCATACCGGATGTATATCCGGTCATCGACTGCGACAGGGCTGGCGAAGATCGAATCACCGGTTTGGTTTTCTGCGAGTAAGTCAAAACGATCAGGGATAGCAGAAATGACGTAGATGGCGCCATCCTGCGCCGCGATGTAGATACGCTGATCCACGAGCAAGGGTGAGGCACTGATGCGGCCAGCAAAAAGTCGCTTCTTCCACATTTCGACTCCATCTTGGGTGCGCCAGCAGTAGGCCACACCGTTGTCAGCGATCGCGAAGGCATAATTTCTGATGGTCAGAAGTGACTGTTCATAGCACATCACAGGATTTTGCCAGAGTAATTTTTGAGAGCCATCACCGCTAACACACCAAGTGCCGGCGACTGGATTGCCGCCACTGAAGAGTACTCGTCGACCGTCCCAAGCCACAGTGCCACACATGGCTTCGGTACCTGCATCAATCGACCAGCGAGTTTGGCCCGTTTGTGGGTCGTAGGAAATGATGGTATCGGCACCTGCGAGTAGAAGTTGTCTTTGACCTGTTATCGTTGCGATGATGGGTGATGAAAAATTCAGGTTTTCAGGTCGAGGTTCCATCCATACCTGTTTTCCCGTTCGGCGACTGAACGCATAGATTCCACTTGCAGCACCATCATATTCAGCGGCGACAATCACAAGGTCATCTTCGATCAAGGGGCTCGCACCGTAGCCAAACTGGAAAGCACTCGGTTTGAAGTCACAGACACGGGTGCTCCAGATTTTCTGTCCGCTCGTTGTGACTGCCGTCAACCAGATTGCATCATCGGTGTGAAAGACAACGAACAGGTTTTCACCATCAAACACGGGGGTTGGTGATGCATAGGAGTTGTTGGGGTGGATTCGTCGTGGCAACGTGCCTCGGTGCAGTACCCACTGATCCATCATTCGGCCGCTTTCACGGTCAAATTTCAATAGTGATTGAGTTTGTTTTTCGGTTTCTGCTGTGGTGAGAAAAATGGAATCTTTCACCACGACTGGTGATGAATGTCCCCGCCCTGGAACCGCTGTTTTCCAAACGATGTTGGTCCCAGACTCAATATCCCAGCGTAGAGGAACATCAGTATCAGCCGAAGCATGGTTGTTTCCTTCTGGGCCACGCCAACCTGGCCAGTCTTCGGCCTGACCGACCGTGGTCATCAGCAGCAGAGGTGCACAGCACAGAATGGCGAATGTTGGGCGAGAAGTTTCTAAATTCATAGCAGCACTAATGAGAAGGGATTTGTTCCGACGCCATCTTTCTTAGCGGCACAGGATCGACGATCATAGCCCCTTTAAATCAAAGTATTTGTTCGAGACCAAAAACAGGAGAATCGGCATGCGGGCTGGAATTGTCGGCGTTGGCTTCATGAGCTGGATCCATTACCTCGCGTATCAGCGAAGCGAAATTGCCGAGATGGCAGCGTTTTCTAGCCGGGATCCCGGCAAGAGGTCGGGGGACTGGCGCGGTGTGAAGGGCAATTTTGGCCCACCGGGTGAACAAATTGATATTTCAGGAATGAATGTCTATGAATCCCTTGAGGACATGCTTGAAGACGAAACGATCGATCTGATCGATATCTGTCTGCCTCCCAAGCTGCATCCCGAAGCCATTGAGAAATGTTTAGCCGCCGGCAAACGTGTGCTCTGCGAAAAGCCTCTTGCCCTTGATGCCACGACTGCGGAAGCACTCTCCAAAGCTGCCGGACCTGGGCAATTGATGGTTGCCCACATTCTTCCGTTGATGCCAGAGTTCAAGTTGTTGGTTGATGCTGCTCAGGACGCGCGTTGGGGTAAGCCTGTGGCCGGTCGATTCATGCGGACGATCGGACCACCGGATTGGATTCCAGATTTTTACGATCCATCCAGTGTTGGGGGGCCGTTGGTGGATTTGCACGTGCACGATGCTCACTTGATTCGGTTGCTGTTTGGTATGCCGTCAGCAGCGCACAGTGTCAGCCGTAAGAAAGATGGCGTGCCAATGTTTTATGAGACCGTCTTCGAATTCGAACAGCAAGATTTGGCCGTCGCTTGTGGTGGTGGGGTAATTGATTCACCAGCAAGAAGTTTTACTCACGGCTATGAAGTCAGTTTTGAGAATGCAACTGTGCGTTTCGAGTTCGCAGCGTACGCTGATGGATCAACCACCCTGCTGCCAGTGACTGTCATGAAACGTGATGGCAGTATCGAGAGACCAGAGCTGGGGGATGGAGATCCTGTCAATTCTTTTGTTGCTGAAATTGATGCGGCAGCCCGGTGCGTTGATCATGGCGAGGTATCCCCCATTCTTGATGCGCAAACTGCAGTCGATGCATTGAAAATCTGCGAAATGCAAATGTGATGCTGACCGGGGCGTGCAGCCGGCGGACATTTGATTTCTTACCAGCGAAAGATCTTGTCGAGGCCTTTGTTCAGCTGCTGCTGTAGATAGTTCTCTGCCGTGCTTTGAATAGCCTGAGTTCCAAGTTGTGCAGCAATCTGACGGAAGCTGCTCGAGTCAAGGCTCGGGCGTGAGATCGAACCGTCGATGGGCAGGGTCACCACTTGACCAGCCAACTGTTGAATATCCCTCCCTAGCCAGCGAGCATCCAATGGTATTTGGGCAATCATATTCAAGCTGCCATCGAATGCGACACGCCCACTGGTGATGACCTGTGCTCGGTCAAGCTGCAGGTACAGTCGCTGATGGCTGACGATTCCTTGGCGGACAGAAAAGTCGACTGTTTGAGGTGGCAGGGTGACCAGGTTGGTGGTCTTCGGTGGGGGGCTTGGTTGAGGCCCAGGTTGAGACGCAGGTTCAGGGCTAAAACCACGAGTAAGTGATGTCAGACTACCGATGCCCTGAATGATCTGTGATGCCAGTGGGCCAGCAGTCATTTCCGCTTTGCTGATGTTGATCCTGCCGATGACTTGAGTTTGCTGAGGCTGATCAAACACAATCGTTGCTTCATCAATCTGTGCCCCCAAAGTACCTTGAATCCTTGTAGCATTCGCGACCAGAGGAGCAACATATTTGAGCCACTGGTCTGTCATGTCGGGCGTCAACTGAATCGAGCTGGCCGTAGTTCCGGGTTCAAGATGCATCCAGACGGGACCGGGTCGATAATGCAATTGACCGGCGAACGCGAGATTGCCGCGATTCACAGGGATTTGTGCTTGTTCTACTTCGAGGCTTGTCTCTGTCAGTATTACGGGGACCAAAGCTTGGCCGATGTCCATGCCAGCAATGTGGCCAGATTCCCAACCCAAGTCAGTTGCCAGAGCGAATTCCACATTGCCACCGTCGTTGATAGCAGCCCGCAAACTTAGATCTGCCTCATGTACGCCCGTAGCTCGGATATCGACGTCTGCCATATTCGAAAAACGTTGGGCAACCTCATTCATTTTCAGTCGTGAAGCTCCCGTCAATTGCAGTTCACTGGAACGAGTGGTCCATTGCGCATCACCGGACAGGTTGGCTGCAAACCAGTCCCCGGCGATTTGTACCTGTTCAGCAGTGATGGTGTCTGAATCAGGCTGATATCGCAGACGAATTTCCAATGTCAGATTGGGTTCCGACCAGACTACGGTTGCTTCGGGTTGTTGCTGGGTATCTTGTTGACGCCATGGTCCCATCGTTTGCACAGAGGCATGCTGTGCCGCCGGTTGAAGGCATGCGATGTTTTGTCCAATGGAACTTAATTCAACGATCAGGTCGTTTTCGATTGATTGGAATGAGATATCTCCCTCGCAGTCTCCCAGCACCATCCAGGCATCAGATGGTGGGACTGCGTCCGCCTGAAAAGTAACTGTTTGAATTACATCATTTGCTGCAATTTGCTGACCAAGACTTCCTTGTATGCGATCAAGATTTGCACGGTACTTGAGTTTCATGTCGATTTCATCAGTACTTACAGTACCTTGACCAGCGAGTGAAAAAGCGTCACTTGCGATCGTGATGGATCGTGCCCTCATGGCATTGGCAGGCCAGTTGTAGTTTCCATCAAATTGGACCTTTACCAATGGTTGTTGGAATCGTCTCTTTTTGTAACTGAGGCTGGCCCCGGTCAGCTCCATGGCACCACTGGTTACGGTTGTTTGATTCAAACCAATGAGCGTTTTGGCCTCGATTGAAAAATTCCCAGCGAGCTGGTTGATGTCCTCTGGAATCCATGGGTCCAAGATTCCTTCCATCGTGTCCAGGCGTCCCTCTGCCTTTAAAGTGAATGGCAGTTGGGAATCTTGAGAGAGGTGTTTGATGGGTTCGGCGAGAGTAGCGTTGAGATCCAATCCTAGACTGTTGATGATCAAGTTGGTTCGGGTAAGTTCTCGAAGCGTGTTGTGGTGCCATCGCCCCTCAGCTTCAACCGATGCACGCATTGCGTTTCGCTGGATATTGCGACCACCAGGTAGCTGGATCAGCAGGTTCGTTGTTTGTCCGTTGCCCGTCAAACGCCAAATGTCCTGATCGCCACTTGTCCATTGGACTTTACCCCGGGCATTGCCGGCGAATCGGGTTTCAGTCATGTCGAAGATTGGTAACAGCATGTTGGTCAGTTGACCAAAATCGATGTTGAAGTCAGCGCTGCCTGATTCAAGATTGCCACTTCCAATGGCGGTGCCGAACGCGCTTCGCCACTCGAATTGCTCGGCCATGAGCTGGCCGTCGTTGCTTGAGACGGTCGCTATCAGGGTGATTGGATCGATTGCAAATTCTCTGCCGCGAGATACTGCCCTGAAGGCATCGCAATCGATGTGCAGTTTCTTTTGTTGTTGGCTGCCATTGGGGATCGATGCCAGATGGGCAATGGCTCGGCCTGATTCCAGTGTCACACCCGAACGTAATGGCAGAAGTCCGGGTAATGCTTGTTCCAACGCTGCGATGTCAACCTCAGCGGAGGCATTGCCATCAATGGCTTCAAGCCATTGAAGTGGATTGTCTTTGCGACCAGTCAAAGAAAAGCTTCGAGAAAAAGCTCCATCGATCGTCGCAGAAGCAAAGTCGGTATGTGCACTGAGTGCTTCACCAACAAGTCTTTCACCCTCAAGTGTCAGCTTTCCATTCAGTATGGCACGCTCATTCGTCCAGACATGTGTGTCATCTCCAGATGCGGTGAGGTTGCGGATCTCGAAATTTTGTAAGGTGGCAGTAACAGAACCGTTTGAGTTGCCAGCGGCACTAATCGTCCCAGTTGCATCTCCATGGATCTTGGTTGGAACACCAATCACCATCTCAGGGAATCGAGTCAGTAGCAGTTCGGAAATCGAGATGGGCAACGATTCGCAACTGAGATTCAGTGACCACTGATTCCCGGTTTTTTCATTCGCTGTTTCCGTCAACTTGACTGAGCTCTGAAGTGATCCATGATCTCCGTCAGGTTCGCTCAAGACTCCAGCTACGGAGAGTTCTGTCGATGCCGGGGTGATAGCCACGCTTGCGTTGGATTGAGTCAACGTCCAACGTTGATCCGTCGCTGACTCGGTCATTGAAATGGTAACGTCATGCAGTTGTACATCTGCCAGAGTCGATGATCCTTGCGAGTCGGAATGTAGGAATGCTTCGAAATCATCTTCCAAGCTGCACCTGCCGTCATTCATAAAACAGGCAACAGCTACTCCACGGAAATTGATCTGCCCCAAATCGTCGGGTAGGGCCATAAGATCACCGACCATGAGGTTGGTATCTAATTGCTCGATCGCAATTTGAGTGCCGGCTTTACCATTGATCTTCAAGTCTTTGATGCGGAGTGGAGTCAGCCAGCCGATTCTTACCGACGCAACGTCAGCTTGCAGTCCTTGGGCTTTCAGATAGTCGATTAAATACGAACGCCCAATCGATGAGTGACTGACCATGCTGGGAGTCAGAAACAGCAGGAGAATCACGCAGCCAAGCCCAGCAAGCACAATCAGTCGGTGGCGTTGGGATCGTTCACTGCGTCTTTGTTCAGTTTGTTGTCGCTGTGAACGTTCGTCCTGCTCCAAAATGAAATCGTCAGTTGTCACGGTCACATCCTCGCCGCACCAGATTCGAAAATCACCACCACCGAGCGAGTCTAGCGATATTACGGCGGTCAGCGCAAGGTTGATTTGCTGATTCTGTGACGGTCCTGCTCAGGAGTGGCTTTCTGGCCAGTTGCCTGCTCTTGGTGCTTTGGGCACAGGGAGACTCGGCTGAGTTTCTGGGGCGTTTCGCCGCACAAAACAAGAAATAGATGCTGGCGAAAACAACTTTTGCTATCTAGAGCTAAGGAATTCCCAGCATTCAGATCCGTCACGTCTCCGGGAGTATTCCCTCCGGTAGAGCTGCTAACTTGCCTGTACGTCTCTTTTTTCGCGGTTTCCGGTTCGGTCTGGCAGTCATCGCTCACGCTGTCACGGGATGTTGGTGACGCTGCTTTGATTCCGCGATACTGCTATGAGGCAGGCGACCAACATAATATTCGCACATCCTCTTATCCTCCTGACCCTCATGAAACCAGTTCCTGTTTTTTGTGTTTACCGTTTCCTAATGGTCAATCGGTGTAGGCGTTGATTACCGTGAAAATCTGTTTTCGGTGTTGACCGCTTTGCGGATTCGATGTTTTTTCGGCTCGGCGAGGCGTTGTGAGGTCTGTCACGCCAAAATCTTGGAGTGATTGAGGTTGCGTGGCACCCGAGAACGTACGCTGTTTCCTGACGCTTGTTTCACGTCTTAGCTTGAGGGTATCGATGAGAGTCTTCGTGACCGGGGGAACCGGGTTACTTGGAAATGCAGTGCTGCGAGAATTGAACGCAGCGGGCCATGATTCCGTGGCCTTGGTCCGTTCGCACTGCGATTCAGTTGTGTTCGAGGGAATTGATGCAGAGTTTGTTTCAGGCGATTTGCTTGACCGGGACCTGATCACAGACGTGGTACAGGATTGCGACGCTGTGATACACGCAGCAGGCTTGATTCATCTCGGTTGGAAGCGGCTGCAGGAGTCGATGAGGGTCAACGGTGAGGGCACTCAAATTATCGTCG
>Ga0315315_10000959_pt1 | contig 25959 bp, 21 predicted proteins | sample M140m3416metaG_FD_203699 | JGI IMG/M metagenome (GOLD analysis project Ga0315315, IMG submission 203699) | Ammonia-oxidizing marine archaeal communities from Monterey Bay, California, United States - M1 40m 3416 | ecosystem: Environmental > Aquatic > Marine > Intertidal zone | place: USA... | reverse complement strand
TGGGCGTAACACCAAATAAAGGATTCACTCATCGATTCGACGATCAGCAATTCTTCCAGTGGAGTGAAACTCGCCACCGTCGGGAAATCCTACGTGAAGACGATTCAGAGCAAATCGAAGGTGGCAACGAATTCACAGATATTCAGCTCAATGCCGCTCTGGAATACCTGCGAACCCAACTGCCAGGAGAGCCACCTGCAGAGTAAGAGTTTTGACTGTCACTAGCACGAGCAGAAACGTATTGGGAGCTCACGTTCTGCAATCAACCGGAAAGATCCATTCGCCTCAGAAGCAAAGCAAGATGCGCGGGCAGCCAGTCAGTCGTCGTGGCGGCCAGCATGTCGTCGATCGAATGGGGAGGAAATAGTGGAGCAGTGGTCATCTGAGTTTCATCGTCTGCCGCTCGATCAAACAATACGTGATACACCTCACGAATCCCATTCGTGTCCCAGCCATATCGAACCGGCGTCCCAAAGGTCACTGCCCTCACGTGTTTGGCAAGTGGATGCGGTGATGCACCCGTCTTGAGTATATGATGAGCGCGCTGCCAGTGTTCTGCATCAGGATACCCACAGGACTCAAAGAAATGGTCGACAGACAATTCATCGTTCGCCAACAGATTGCTCAACAGAGCAATGCCATTTCCACCATGAGAATGCCCCCATAGCAAAATCTGGTCTCCACTAAAAAGACCCTAGCTGTCCAAATGGCTGATCAACCGCACTGCCAGGTCCGCTCTGGCAAAGTGGTGATTCTGCCCCGACCAAGTAGGGTTGAGCAGTGTCACCTGCGGATCACCTCCCACCAAATCTTCGAACCGCTGAGCGAATTCGTTCGTGTAGTTGCCGATATCGTTAGCGACACGGCTGGTTGCATCCCTCATTTTTTCAGTAACTCGATCCACCAGGTCGTGCACACTCTGACTGCCGACAGGCAACCGGTCAGCAATCGATCGCAACGTTTGCACAACGTTGAAAGGATCATCTCCCGCAAACGTCCCGGGAACAAGTACAACCTGCTGAACTTTAAGACGACTGTGCAGACGCTCGAAATCAGTGGCCTTGGGGTCCACACTCAGGAGACGACGAATTGGGGCAATCTCGGGAACAGCAGGATATGCCTGATGTCGAAATCGATTATTTTGTGGCATGACCGCCTCTGCACGAAATAATGAGAGCGCTTTGTCGTGAACTCGTATTATTGTCGACAGTTTTTGGCCATCCAGCCCAATGCACGAAGATTGCCTTAGTCAAAGAAACTTCTAAAGAAACCACGACTGTGTGTCCGCGAGTACCTGGCAGTGGCGTCAAGCAAGCTACCACGGTCGAGATGCGCACGCCCTCACTTACAAATCACCGAGATGGAGTCGGGCAATCTCTCCATTGTGCAACGCCGATGCAATAAGAACACCATCAACGCCGGCCATTTCAAGCGCCCGCAGATCGGCGTGATCGCGAACACCTCCACCGGTGATGATTTCATCCGTGGGGCGTAATCCTCGCAACTGTTTGCAGAGGTTCTCCGTCGGAACTCCCTGAGCTGTCCCAACCGCTGACAGATCGAGGACAATCCATCGGCGAAAACCGATTTCAATCAGTTCCTGCATTACTTCCATTGGCGACATGTGGCTCCACGGCTCATAAGATGCCAGTGGAATGCCGGACTTCAGATCGAAACTCATAATCAACGGATCCACACCAAACCTGGCCACCAGGTCGCGAGCCGCTTCCCGACTGGCCAATGACTCCAGGCCGACGACCGCCTGCTCCAGTCCCAGGTCGAACAGGTCCTGTACATCGTCACTCGACTGAACCCCGGCATCAACCATGAGATTCAGTTCCATTCTCGCCAGTTCCGCCAACGTACAACGATTAGGTTCACGCTTGAGAATGGCATCCAAATCAGCAATGTAAGCAATGCCCGATTGGCAAACGTCGTCAAGGCATTTGAGAACCACGGACGGATCAACGGAGTCCGTTAACTGGCTCCGCACTGGACGATATTCATTGCGACACCCGGCAATCGCCTGCACCGTGACTCCATTCAACAGATCTATAACAGGAATGATCTGCATGTTAATTCACCGTAGTGCTGCTATGTGGCCCGCGACCCAGTCCGACAGCCCAACAGTCGCACACTTCAGTCGATAGCTCCGACCAAAGATCATTCAGCTGCTTCACGAGTTTTATCAGCCTCAGAGCCTTCTACAGAAGGTGCATCATCGACGCGTGCAGGAATTGCGGCAGTACCGGGAGCGATTTTAGGGCCATCCTGATGTTCACCAATAATCTCGTGCATCTCTTCCGCTGTCAGTGTTTCCTTATCAAACAAAACATGGCTCAGGTGATCCAGCACTTCCTCCTGAGACTTCAGAATTTCGTAGGCTTTCCGATAAGATTCATCAACGATCCGTTTCACTTCGAGATCAATTTCCCGCAGTGTTTCTTCACTATGAATCGAATCGTGCACCAGACCACCACCACCAGCCCCCAAAAATGGTGACCGCTGCGATTCACTATAGAACATCCGTCCCAACCGAGGACTCATGCCGAACTCAGTCACCATTCGGCGTGCCATTTCGGATGCTCGCTGCAGATCGTTTTGAGCCCCGGTTGATGTTTCGTCGTACATGATCTGTTCGGCCGCGATCCCTCCAAGTAACACAGCAATCCGGCTATCGAGTTCCGATTGTGTCAACAGTTCCCGTTCGTCTTCCGGAACCTGCAACATGTAGCCGAGCGCTCCCATGCCACGAGGAATGATCGAAATCTTGTGAACAGGGTCAGTATTCGGCAAACTGGCAGCGACCAATGCATGACCAGACTCGTGACCGGCTACTCGACGTTTGACTTCTTCCAGCACAATTCGTGATGCTTTTTCCAGCCCTGCCATGACTCGTTCAACACCGTCTTCGAACGACTGCATCGTCACCCGTTTGTCTTCTTTTCGAGCTGACAGCAAAGCGGCTTCATTGACGAGATTCGCCAGATCGGCACCAACAAAACCAGGAGTCAGCTTAGCAATTTTCTGCAGATTGACGTCATCCGACAGTTTCACCTTCTTTGCGTGAACATCCAAAATCGCAGTACGCCCCTTGATGTCAGGACGATCGACAACCACGTGGCGATCAAATCGACCAGGACGACCTAGCGCCGGATCCAGAGTTTCCGGCCGGTTGGTTGCTCCCATCACAATGACACTGTGATCCGTACTGAAGCCATCCATTTCGACGAGCAGTGCGTTGAGTGTTTGCTCACGCTCGTCATGACCACCCGGTCCCCCACTACCACGAACTTTGCCAAGCGCGTCAAGTTCGTCGATGAAGATGATCGAAGGCGATCGCTGCAAAGCCTGCTGAAACATATCCCGCACGCGAGCTGCTCCAACACCAACATACATTTCCACAAAGTCAGAACCAGACAATCCAAAGAAGGGAACTCCGGCTTCTCCGGCAACTGCCTTCGCAAGCAATGTCTTACCAGTTCCTGGAGGTCCCACTAACAGGACACCTCGTGGGATTCTTCCGCCAAGACGTTGGTATTTTTCGGGAGTCTTAAGAAACTCCACGATCTCTTTGAGCTCTTCCAGAGGCTCCTCAATGCCCGCGACATCGTCGAATGTAATACTAATATCTTCCTGAGCATACAGTTTGCCTCGGCTACGCCCGAAGGCCATCGCACCACCGGCTCCACCCATACGACGGGCCATGAACACCACAATCCCAATCATCAATCCGACGAACAATAACGTAGACAGAATGTCAGGCCACGGTGACGGAGCAGTTCGGTAGGAGGCTGTGACACCATGTTTCTTAAGCAGTTGCTCCAGGTTCGTTGCAGCATTGTCGTTCTCCCGCCCCCACATGCCAACGACATAGCGATCAACTTCGGCACTACGATTCTTCCTGATGTAGTCGTCCGATCTGGACTGCCAGGTCATTTCCATCGGGCCGATCTGGAGCTCGTGAATTTCTTCAGGGGCCAACTCCCCTGACTCAATTTTCCGCACGAACTCGCTGAATTCCATGGGCTTACCGGTTTGGCTGCTCATTGTGGAAAACGCGACCATCCCCAAAAGACTAAAGACCAGCAGGTACCACAAGAGGTTGCTTTGTGGGACGCGATCTTTTTGAGGACTTTTTTCAGGAGTTTGCTTTGGCTGTTCTGAGCGATCTGACATTCATTTAACCTGGTACTCGATTGATCAAACCACCGACAAAGAACTGCCGAAATGGCTACACCGCACTGAGTGCGCGTCAAACGAGGAATCCTACAACTTTAGGGCTCAATTCCTACGTGGTCAACTTCTGACCCTTTGCGGAGCATGATCCATGGAAAACCATGGCCCATATCGGCAGCCGAACGGCACAACCGTCAGACTCTCCGTGTTGCCATTTCTCACCGAAGATAGCCGTGCAATGCGCTGTCTGCACGGTAGACTCCCCATAATCGATCTGATGCCAATGATCGTGGCAACACCTAGGGTTTCTCGCGGAATCTGCTTTCCCCCACCTGGATCTGTCTATCGTGCCTTCTTCGAGTTCGAGAAAACACCCCGTCACCGTTCCCAATTTTGTGGCTGCCGTTGAGCAAAACCGCAGGCTTTCAATGGTGACTGCCTACGATTTTCTGTGGGCGGGCATCATGGATGAGGCCGGAGTGGATAGTATTCTGGTGGGCGACAGCCTGAGTATGGTCGTGCAGGGACACTCCACGACGCTTCCGGTCACTTTGGATGAAATGATTTACCACGGCACCATTGTTTGTCGAGCTGTTCAACGGGCACTCGTCATCGTCGACATGCCGTTTATGTCGTATCAGGAATCCACGTCGCAAGCAGTGCGAAACGCTGGACGAATCATCAAAGAGACGGGAGCAAACGCCATCAAACTGGAAGGCGGTCGAATCCAGCGAGCAACCATCGAAGCGATTGGCCAGGCTGAAATTCCCGTGATGGCTCATGTCGGCATGAGACCTCAGGCCATCCGGCAACTGGGCTCAATGGGACGCGTGCAACGCGACGAGCAGGCATTGCTTGATGACGCCCGTGCCGCTGAAGATGCGGGAGCATTCGGCATTGTGCTGGAATTGGTTCCTGGCGAGGTCGCAGCAAGAATTACCGAAGCATTGTCTATTCCAACGATTGGCATTGGAGCCGGCGCCAATTGCACCGGACAGGTTTTAGTCGGACCCGATATGCTGGGACTGACCCCCAACTTCAACCCAAAATTTCTGAAGAAGTTTGCCGATCTGCGAGACGAGGCCGTCGGAGCTGTCCAGCAATACATCAGCGAAGTTGAATCAGAAACATTTCCTGGTGAAGAACACACACACAGCTGATCCGGAGGCTTCTGTAAAAGCGTCAAGACCTGATAACCGATTTTGGTCGAACGAAGCGAACGTTCAGATTCAGCGCTGCCGAATCAACTGAAACGGACCGGACTTGCTTTTCGGTGATGTGGACGCTCGCCAACTCACCACGGCATCTGGATGATCGCTAAAAATGCCATCCGCCCCACTGTCCTGAACGAGCCACTCCAGTAGCTGATCGACTGATTCATCAAACACCGGCAATTGATCCGCGCGCACTGTCCATACGTGAACCTGCATCGCATTCTCGTGAGCCAGGCGGATCACATCCGTGAAAATCGGTTGAGGATCCTTTTCGTTTGATATTCCGGAAATCACGCAGTTGATCGAGACCCCCAGTCCATCCACGATTCGAGCATGCTGACGGATCTGCTCAGCGGTTGGAGGACGCTTGAGCAACTGAACCAACGGAAGGTGACATTTCAGATCAACACGAAGACGAAGCAGTTCTTTCTCTTCAAAACACTGCAGAAACACATGATCATCCGAACGATTCAGCTCAAATTCATTGAGCACCTTCAGAACCTCAGTAGCAAGATCCAATCCTTCGGAGTGATGGCGTTTGGGCTGCTTGAGTTCGATATACAGACCTGTTGCCGTGTTCCGAGAATGATTTAGCCCACGGATCAGTTGGACATGTTCGCGAAGAGTGGCAATCTGAAAGTGACCCTTATCCCGAGGAAAACGAGAAGCCCCCGGCTGTCCGTAACGTTCCTGTACGTTGAGCTGCCGTAATTCTTCGAACGTAAAATCAAACACGTACCAGTGGCGATCTGCACGACGTCGATCCGGAAATACATCCGCAACATTTGATACAGCATCCAGTGTAATGTCATGCAAAACGACCGGAACATTGTCCTTCGACAGCACGCAGTCCTGTTCGATGTAGTCAGCGCCCATGGCGTGAGCCAGAACAGCCGATTCGGTAGTGTGCTCCGGTAAATATCCGGACGCCCCTCGATGAGCGATCACAATTGGCCACGGTGCCGCAGAATGACCGACGACCTCTTGCTGCACCGATTGCCCTGCCACCGGCGCAACCGCACTCATCAACGATACCACCAAAATGAATCGTCGCTTGCTCATGCGTCTGCTAACTCCAGATTGACCCACAAAGAAGGGTCCCATGCAAAAGGAAAATCGTCGGTCATCGTTAAAGGCTGTTCGCCGAGTTCCGTATCTCGCACCAGACAATAAAAACCTATTTGTCGCAGTTCATCCATTTGACGATAGCCGTAGATCTGGCTTTCCGGAATCCAGACTTCGAGGTCATAGCCATCCTGAAACGAATGTACACGTAATTGAAGGTGCCGAGCCTGCATCTCGCCTTTGATTTCACGTTGCTGAGGGATCGACAAAGGAAGAGCAGAACATGAACCATCCGTTGAGTCATCAGCAGGCAAGCAGGCCAAACGATGGCAGTAGGCGGTCGCACGATGCACATTGCCGGTTGGTCGTGTATCAAGCCACAATTCGATGCAGTCAGACCTGTCTAATTGCTGCGGAATCCCCGTGAGCGGCTTCGTACGTCCTCTCACAGAAACAACGACTCCAAACCCATTCACGTTCCAGCCAGCTTTCAAATCAGCGAACGTTTCGACGCCATCCATTGATGACAGCACCGGGAGCCGGGCCGCATCGGACAGCTTGAGCATCCGTCCGGTCTTTCGCCGGGACGGATCGGGACAGGCCGGTATCTGAACGCGGTAGTCAAACAACAGGGCGGACGGAACAATCTGGTTCACGCGGAATCAACCTTCAACACTCAGAGGCGGCATTTCATTGAACTGTACAGAACCAGAACGATCCGCCAATTCCTCAGTTCAGCATCAGTGAAGCGAATCGATTCCGCTATGTCCACGCACACCCACAGTTCCTGTGTCAGGTAAGCCGAAATTCATATTTTCAGCCGCGAACGCATCAGGATTTCTCTTTCCATCTTCCAGCTCTTGGCTTTCCAGGTGTTCTGCCTCGTTTACTCCTCAGTGATCGATGGGTAGCATGCAGCGTGACAGACATTGCTTTATTGCCCACCCCGGAACGGCTCTCATGAATCGTAAACGACCACTGCGTCAAGTCGTGCTCGGCTACTGCCTGCTGTTCACCTGCGGAATGGCCGCTGGACAATCGCCCGAATCTGCCAAGAGTTCCAATGTCGATCATCCTCAACACTCCGCAGCGCAGTTAGCTCCGCTGGCTCCTTTGCCTGACAAGCTCAGCAAGTTGATTCAGAAAGCCACTCCACTGAACCCAAGCAAAACGGTGCTTCTCAATCGTTCGAAGAAGCGAGTCTATCTGCACACCCAAGTTTCCTGCCGCAACTGCGTGCTGGAAATGCTGTGTGTTCCCATCGGGGAACGTGAACACGAAACCATTCTGAACATCCGAGCCCGGGCCTTCACGGTACATGCAGCCCTGTTGGCCATGAACATGGAACCAGGCAAACCAGCCGCCTTCTATCCCGACTACCAACCGCCGGAAGGGCCACAACTGACCCTGCGTGTCCATTGGGTCGATGCCAACGGAAAGAAGCGCACCGCAGACGCAAGATCATGGATTCGCCACTCCATCCACCGATATTTCTCACAACCACTGGTCGCAGCTCCTCCAGGCATCGAACTGCCGCACGAAGAATTGCGCTACGACAAATATAACAAAGAACTTTTGTGGTACGGTCCTATGACCAAAGACCAGCGAGAACACCTGCTGACGCTTTGGGATGACGAAAAATATCAGGCGGCGATTCAGAAATTCTATGAGCTGAGTCAATCGCGGGCGATGACAGCCAGCTTTCTGTTCACTGGCAGCCGGTGGAACACGAACAAACAAACTGGCGAACGACGTTATGCGGCTGAAGATGGGCACTTCATCACCGTAGCCAATTTCCCTTCGTCCACGATTGATATCGCTGAAGAGAGCTCAGCATCCGATGGCGGGCAAACGTATGAAGGCTGGGAAACCAAAATTCCACCCGAAGGGACCGCCGTCATTCTGGAAATCATGCCTGCCGCAAGAAAGCCTCAACCGAAGCCGTCCAATCCACAACAACCAGCAAAAGACAAGCCGCAATCAACAGAATCACCAACGCAAACGAAAAACACACCCTGACTCTTAACCGGCAAATCACCGCCTTCTTTTTGCACCTTTTTACTATTGAATCTCTGGCCGCAGAAAGAATTCATCGCACCAATATCGTTTTCTTCCTGGTTGACGATTCGGGCCGAACAGACACCGGGTGCTGCGGAATGGAATCTCACCAAGAGTCCGTTGTGTTGAATGCCGCAACCAGATATGCATGATGACCCGATCGCTTTTGTACTAGGCGATGTGTCATCTTTGATCTGATTCCCGATGTTCCCCGGACTTCCACATGATCCTGCGATGCTATGCCACACTATTCTTTGCTGTTGCAGCGCCGGTCGTCGCCAACACCGATGACGCAGGACTCACAAAAGATCAGCAGGAACTGTTTGAACTGGCAGCTGAGATTCTCACCGAATCCTGCCTCAAATGCCACACTGGCGATTCCGCGAAAAGCGAACTGGATCTCACCACCCATGAGGGGATTATGGCCGGTGGCAAACAAGAGGGCCCAGCCTTCGATACTGACAGCCCCGGTGAAAGCAGTCTTCTTCGGGCAATTGAATACGATGGCTTCGAAATGCCACCGACGGGTCAAATATCTTCGAAAAAAATTGCAATTCTGAAGAAGTGGGTGCTTCAAGGCATGCCGTGGCCTGCCGATCACAAACCACTCAAAGCCGAACCCGGACCGCCGAAAGTCAACGATGACAATAAACGGTTCTGGTCGTTCCAGTCCGTTCGGGAACCCGATGTTCCAAATACTGATTGGGGACATAACCCAATCGACGCGTTCATCGCGAGTCGCCTGAAGCAAAGCGGACTGACACCATCAACTGCTGCCAATGCGGAATCTCTCGTCCGCCGCATGCACTACGGTCTAACCGGCCTGCCGCCCGATCCCAAAGCAGTAGACAACTGGGCCAATAAACTTCAGGAGGCAAACGGCGAGATCAACCAGAACAATCTGAGTGAATTGATCGAAGAACTTCTGGAGTCACCTCACTATGGAGAGCAGTGGGGACGCCACTGGCTGGACCTAGTGCGATATGCAGAGACCAACAGCTACGAACGCGATGGAGCCAAACCGTTCGTCTGGCGATACCGCGACTACGTGATTCGAGCATTCAATTCCGACAAACCCTATGACCAATTCATCACAGAACAACTGGCAGGAGACGAACTGGGGACCACAACGGCAGAGTCGATAATTGCTACCGGCTACTACCGCCTGGGCCGCTGGGATGACGAACCGGCAGATCCGGCTTTGGCATTCTACGACGACATGGACGACATCATCGGCACCACCAGCCAGACGATGCTGGGACTAACTGTGAACTGCGCCCGCTGTCACGATCATAAGATTGACCCGATCCCTCAAAGCGACTACTACCGCATGCTCGGTTTCTTCCGCAACATACGACGTTACGGGATACGCAGCGATCAGACCGTTGCAGAGGCGTCTATTCGTGAAGTGAATCTCTCGGAAGAGGACTCCCTGTTTAAGCAGGAAGTTAAGCATCACAAGGAGCAACTGAACCAGGTCAAGCGACTGATTGAGGAAATTGACAGCAGCGTTATTCCTCTTCTGTCGGAGCCTCAAAAAGAAGACTTTCAATTTTTCGAAAGTCGCCTGTCTGTGGTGAAAAAACTTAAGGGCAAAGGAATCACCGATGCTCAGGTGGATCACTACCGCAATCTGACTAAACGGTTGAAAGAACTCACAGATGCTCAACCAAACGGCCGGGCCAAAGCACTCTGCATTACAGAAGACGTCAGCCAGTTCCATCCAACCCATATTCTTCTCCGAGGCAGTCCGCATGCTCCTGGCGATGAAGTCACACCTGGCTTTCCATCGGTCCTGTCACCACCGGAAGTCAAGATGCCTGAGATTCAGGAAGGCGCAACCAGTTCCGGACGTAGAGCGGTCCTGGCGCATTGGATTGCCAGTCCGGAAAACCCGCTGACCGCAAGAGTCATGGTGAATCGCATCTGGCAGTTCCATTTCGGCCGTGGGATTGTGAGATCATCCAGTGACTTCGGATTTCAGGGTACTGCACCAACTCACCCGGAACTGCTCGACTGGCTGGCAACACAGTTCGTCCAAAAGGGCTGGTCTGTCAAACAAATGCACCGACTGATTATGAAATCCGCCGCATACCAAATGTCTTCGGCCGCCCGTCGGTACGCATTGAAAAAAGATCCTGTCAACGATCTGTTCTGGCGGTTTGATATGAGACGCATGTCGGCCGAAGAAATTCGCGACTCCATTCTGTGGCTGACCGGTAGCCTGAATACCGAAACAATGTACGGCCCGTCGATCTACACTGAAATTCCCGACGAAGTGAAGGCTGGCCAATCACGACCGGGACACGGCTGGGGAAAATCGACGCCAGAAGACCAAAACCGCCGTAGCATCTACGTCCACGTCAAACGTTCACTACTCGATCCACTGCTGGAAAGCTTCGACCTTGCCGATACGGATCAAAGCTGTCCGGTCCGATTTGCGACCACTCAACCAACCCAGGCCCTGGGCCTGCTCAACAGTGACTTCATGCAGAAGCAAGCCGCGAGGTTTGCTGAATTACTGGCGCAAGAGAAAACCACAACCGGTCAGGTGCAGTTGGGATTGAGCCGTGCCTGCCAAAGATCACCAACTGAAGATGAGATACGAAACGGCATCGTGCTGATCGAAAAACTGCAGACGAAAGAAGGCCTGTCGGCCAACCAGGCATTGCAGTACTTCTGTTTGGTAGCCCTGAATCTCAACGAGTTTATCTATCTGGACTAGATCTGCCTGAACAATAAACCGAATACCACTATTTTCAAACTGCCGATCACCCAACGACTTCCCAATTCGACACTCAGGTTCAACAAGACATCGTCTCATGACTCAACCAAATTTCTGCGGACGAACACGCCGTGAAATGCTCTGGCAAACCGGAGCTGGCTTTACTGGTCTGGGACTCACTGGACTGCTCAGTCAGGATGGATTTCTGTCACAGCAGTCGGTGGCGGCTGATGGCCAGACAGCCTGGAACAATCCACTCGCCGCACGCCCACCTCATTTCACTCCCAAAGCAAAGCGAGTCATCTTTCTTTACATGTACGGGGGCCCAAGCCATGTCGATACATTCGACTACAAGCCATCGATGAAAGGAATGGATGGCAAAACGATTGATGTGAAGACTTTTGGACGTGGTGGCCATCGCAACCAGGGACGAATTGTCGAACCACGCTGGAATTTCAAGCAGTACGGCCAATGTGGAAAATGGGTGAGCGACCTTTTTCCAAATCTGGCAACCTGCGTAGACGACATTTCATTCATTCATTCGATGACAGCCGATTCTCCTATCCATGGGTCGGCGATGCTGATGATGAATTCCGGGCGACTCCTGAGTGGTCATCCGGCTTTGGGGTCGTGGGTCAATTACGGGCTGGGAACAGTCAATGAAGACCTGCCAGGTTTCGTAGTGATGCTGGATCCTCGGGGAGGCCCGATCAGCGGCGCCAAAAACTGGAACAGCGGATATATGCCCGCCAGTTACCAGGGGACAGTGATGCGGTCCTCCGGAACTCCGATTCTCGATCTGAACCGACCGGATGCTCTGACAGATTCTGCTCAAAGACGTATTTTGAACACTCTACAGAGATACAACGAAAAGCATCTGGCCCCACGAATTGACAACAGCAATCTGGCTGCCCGCATCGCGTCTTACGAACTCGCCTATCGGATGCAGTCAGAAGCTCCAGAAGCGGTCGACGCCGATCAGGAAACCGAAGCCACTCACAAATTGTATGGACTCAACGATCCCAAAACATCCAGCTTCGGACGGCAGTGTCTGCTGGCTCGTCGGCTGGTAGAACGAGGCGTCCGCTTTGTGCAGATCTACTCCGGAGGCGCTCACAACGACGACAACTGGGATGCCCACGCCGATCTGGAAAACAACCACAACCTGCACGCTGGTGAAACCGACTTACCAATCGCCGGACTATTGAAAGACCTGAAACAAAGATCACTACTGGACGAAACACTGATTGTGTGGGGCGGAGAATTTGGCCGTCAGCCGACGGCGGAATACGCCAAGGGCAGCGGCCGCGACCACAACAGCTTTGGATTCACGGTCTGGATGGCAGGTGGCGGTATCAAGGGCGGCGCCAGCATTGGAACAACCGACGAACTGGGCAGTGCGGCTGTCGATGACGTGCTGCATGTCAGACACATGCACGCCACAATACTTAACCAGCTGGGACTGGATCCCAATAAACTGTCGTACTTCTTCGGAGGCCTCGATAATCAGCTGGTGGGCGTTGAAGGAGGAGAACCGATCTGGAAGATTATCGCCTGACTTTGGCTAGTCAAATCGGCCTCCAATATCAAACTGATTTCGTCGCTCAATTGCGGGTGGGCCAGACCAACATTCCATTCGCTGCCTTGACACCCACAAAGCGTGGGCTAAGGTTGAATTGGCAAGGGTATCCCCCTGACGGTCTAACCGGAATCCTCAGTTCAGCTATTGGTTGATACCTATTAGCCCCGTTTTTTGTCTTCTCGGAATGAGTTGCCTCATGTCCAATCCTGACCAGCGTTTAGACATTGAAAATATTGGAAGCGTCACAGTCGCGCGCTTTCTCGACCATAAGATTCTGGACGAATCCAATATTGAAGTTGTTGGCCAAGAACTCTTTGCACTGGTCGATTCTGATGAACGCACTCAGATTGTTCTGGACTTTGATCTGGTCGAGTACCTTTCCAGCGCCGCTCTGGGCAAGCTGATCACGATGCACAAAAAGGTTGCAACGGCGGGTGGAAAAATGCTGCTGTGTAATATTCAGAAGGATATACTGGAAGTCTTTCAGCTCACGCGGCTCGATAAAGTCCTCACCCTGTGCACAACACTCGACGACGCTCTGGATAAGTTCTAATCAAACTTAGCGTGATCGCTGATTTTGACTGCACCCGGCTCAGTCAGATCGCGCCAACCGAGTGAGATCCAGTTGCGAGTAATAGAACCTGTCGCCCCACGTTGGCAGATCAGAGATATCGTCAATCACGTCGCAGTGCTTTTCAGTCATGGGCACGCAGTGGCAGCCGCCGAAGAGTAACACCAAACCTGCAATTAAGATCAATTGCTGACGAAATCCGTTCACGTCGTTTCTTCCCAAAAGATGATGGATGGATCACCTTGAATATCGGCGTATCCGGAAGACATCTCACCATCCGTCATGGAACGGTCACCGGGTTCGTAACGTTTGTGGCCCCAGCAAAGGATTGTACTAGTTAGCGAAAATAGTGAATCTCGGCTGGAGTTCGTTTACGCAGCCAAAGGAAAACGGATCGGATCCTCAGGCGTGCAAACCCGCCGAATTTACTCTGCGTGAGACTTCAGCCAGATCAACCATTCGGCATTCTTTGTCTCGCAAGCCACCCAGGCTCCTGTGTTAACCAGAGGCTGGCAATCACGAGATAATCTCACCACCAGCAAATTTATGATCGCTGGAATAAACATCTGGTTGGATTGCAGGTCCGGCAAAACAATGCTGCATCACTTCAACACGTTCGGGATACTCGGAAGTATTGAACTGATGTCTCAGCCACGGACGGTGGTCGGCATAGGCTGGCAACAAGGAGTTGAGCGTTGTGGATTCAGTCAGCACCACCGACGGAAGATGCTGTTCGTGCAATTCGTTTAATAACGCGCGATCATACATGGTTCAGGAAAACCCGTCATCCTGATGATACTGTCGCCACGACTGGATTCCTCCAATAATCAAATTGTCCGTCACAGAGAGCAACCCCAGGCACCACGCAGCGACCCGTGACACCACCGACCTTTGCCACATATGGAGGACGACCGAAATAAATACCGGTGCTCCCAATAGAATCAATGGCCACACATAGCCTCTGGTAAAGTGCAACAGGTGCATGGGCTTGATCACCCGGTCATGCACAGACAGTCCGGCAGCCAGGGACGCAACTGCACCTGTCTCAGATTCTCAGACAGATCCGAATTGATCAAATAATTCACTGCCCGAGAAGCCTCATTCGGAACCATCAGGCCAGAGGTTACCGCAGTCGTAATCGACATGAAGGTTCTACAATGAAGAGGCCGCACTTCGTGTTCGAACAGTACTGTATCAACGACCGCCAGGTGACTTTCCCTAACGCCTGACAGAAGTCCTGGTCACACGACGCTGGCTGACGTGCGCACTGCTCCGACTGCCTGTGCGCGGTAACAATGAAGCACTCGTCCTTGACAGCTCTGCCTTACGAGCCGCCGTCAGCTGTTGAGTGCCGCTCGAATTACCAGTGAGCAGTTCCAGCAACCACGGGCTGGGCCGCTGAATCACGATCATATCTTTCGGTTGCGAACTATCGCCGGAATCAACAATCACGGTAATCTCAACCGGAGAAAAACTCATAGAACTCGCCTGGTCTGTGGAGGCGACCTGAGTCAACTGATCCGCTTCTGAAGAAGATTTCCCAAAGTCCCTGAGCAAAGAGGGGATTTCGGAATCGTTTTCCATACTGGACTCCACTTCCACGTCAGCGAAAATCTCATCAAACAAAGTTTCGTCCGAGTTGTCGGCAGCTGCGAATTCAGGTGGGCTGACCGAATCATCCGACCGGGTCAACAGATGGGCCAGCTTTGCTTTCTTGAACAACTCAACGATCGGCTGACGCGCCATGTAGAGACCTTCGTGCTGGTCACGATCCGCACAACTACAGACACCGATCAACTGGCCGTTGGAATTGAACAGCCCACCACCGGAACGCCCGACAGCCGGATCGACTGTACACACAATATTCGAAGGCCCGATATAACGATCCATATCGACGATTTCGATCGGCAGAAGCGTCGGAAGCTCCCCATTGCTGCATCCGATACTGAATGCCGAATCTCCGCTGGCAACCGGAACATCCAGCGAAGCGATCTCTACGGTTTGAAGCAGTGTATTATTCTGAATCTGCAGAATGGCCAAATCCGATTTCTCATTGGCCCCCAGGACTCGAGCCGGATATTTAAGCGTCTTTCCATCACGAAAGGCTTCGATCTCAACCGTTGACCCTCGAACAAAATCATGCAGCAGATGAGCACAGGTCAAAATCGTTGATGTCTCCGTCGTACTGTGAATAACAGATCCTGTACCAACGTCTTCCTTCTGACCCGGTTTGGTCACTCGAACCCGAACAGTTGCAGCCATTGCGATATCGCCGGCAGATTCACCAGACAGTGGCTCGGGACTCTGCCCGCGATAGGTTGGATGCTGGAAACGCTGATTCTGACGACGCCCCCCAAAACCCTTTCGAATTCGATCAAACAAACCGCCTAACCCGCCAGGCTGGTCCTGTGCGGATGCGACACGTGAATCCGTCTTAGGGGCATTCGCTTCCCGGGCGGCCTTGCGCTGCTCCAGAAGCTCATCCCGCGCTTCGATCATCATACTCCGAAGCTCATTCTCACTGCGGCGACCGACTAATCGATTCTTCTCCTGGCCATTCACCAACAGAATGAAAGTTGGGATCTTCTCGACTTGAAACTGCCGGCTGATAGTCGGGTGGGCGGTAATATCCACCTTACGAATTGGAAAGCCAGCCTTCTCCATCGCCTGAATGGTCGGAACCATATCTTTGCAGGGACCGCAATAGCTGGCAGTAAAATCGAGCAGCACGACCTCTGGGAGTTCCGCCATAGGGTCAGCGGCCAACATCAATAGCGCGATCAGTGTCATCGTGGCTTCCTTGCCAGAAGATCTGATAGGAGAAATTATATTTAGGTTGCTGAAACGCCCTCACTCGCTGTGGCGTATCCAATACGAAACAGCATGTGAACTCTGCCTGACCTGAATCGGGCAACAGATTCCAGCGGTGGTTAGAATCGTGGGATTGTAAATTCTGCCGAGGAATGTTGTAAATTCTGCAGAATCACGGAAGCAGAAGAAAGAATTGAAGTGGTAGATTAGCGAACACAAATTGGAGAATTGCCTCAGTGGCAGGCAGAATAGGCTGTATTTTGGAACGCAAGAGACAGATGCCCTGAACAACGCTGCAACACGAATTCAACGCTGCCGAATGCTACACAGCAAGTCAGATGCCAATTGACCGTCGAGTTAACAAATGAATCCTATCTTTTGTTGTTGTTGCGGATTGCGGCATCCATTTCGCGCCGAGCATCCTGCTTCTTAAGTCGGTCTCGCTTGTCGTGCAGCTTCCGTCCTCGGCACAAACCCAATTGCACTTTCACGAATCCCCGCCGAAACATTACGGCTAAAGGCACCAGTGTGAGTCCCTGCTGTTCACCACCCTCTGCAAACTTACGAATCTCACGACGATGCAAGAGGAGCTTCCGTTTGCGGCGGCGGTCATGGTTGACGATTGAGGCCTGGGCATATTCCGCGATATCGCAGTTAATAAGCCAGACCTCATTTCCCTCAACTCGAGCATGAGACTCATCGATCGATATCTTGTTATTACGGATGCTTTTGACTTCACTACCGTTCAGCTGAATGCCACAGTCGATTTCATCCAGTATCTCATACTCATGCCGAGCCTTGCGGTTACGACAGACAATCCGTGAATTTGGATCTTCGCTGGCTGCCTTCTTTTTTTGTGATTTTTTGCCGGCCATCAGAGTTCTTCAATGAGTTGAAAGGGAAATACGGGGGCAAATTCGGGCTGTCTAAGATCCTGCCATGCTGGAGCGACGTATTCTGTCGATGCGGCGAACAATAGAGCAAGATTCCTTTGACTGCTGCCACGGAATTCCAGTTTCATAATCAGATCCCAATTTCGCCCCGTGAGTTCACATATTCCCGTCCTGCCCGCAACGAATGCTGGAAACATTCGGAAAACCTGGTGATTTGAAGCAACGAACCGGTTGACGAACCATACTGCGCAGGCGAATAATCGGTGCGTGAAATGTGGGCAGGAAATCACTTATCGCGATTCACATAGCAGCAGAACCTCAATGGTAGTGTTGCTAGCGGGCAAACGCCCGAGTGAATACCAAGCGTGGCGGCGACCAGAAGGGTCATCTCCGCTTGGGAATACGACCCAAAGTCTGGAATCCTGAAGGAGTCGGGGGAACCACTGTGGTAGGGTACGTTCATCTCAAAGGCCGATGTGCCCATGGGTCTTTTCACGGCCCTGCGACTGAGGTGTCGGTTCAGATCAGGCCCCGAATGCGTTTGGTTGGCCGTCCGTTGAGCCTTGGTACTGCATGCTGGCGACACGATGACTCAACAGCGGAACTTTTCCACCGCCGAGCTGGTCCACAACCGCACAACTGATTTAACAGTCTCACAAGTGGGCAAGTCCCACAGTTGGCAACGAAGTCGACATGAACGAGGTTCAGCAACAGACTCGGAACGGATACGCGAATTTCACTATGCAGTGGATTGATTTTTTCCAAACCCCGGTATGCTGAAGGGCCGTCTGCGTTTAACAACACAGGCAACAAGTCGAATACCAAAACAAGTAGTCAAGAACGTGTGTCTCACATGGAGGCACGGACACTCGTATTTGAACGGGGCATTGCCCCATATTTCAGGTGGCCGACAAGGCCGAGGCGGAATCATTACTGCCTTAGCTTTACGAATTGAATTGGTCGCAACCACCACAAAAGCATTTGAGAAAAAAGGGGATTCGCGTGCATCGTCTGGATACAGGAATGAAGGCGATCATTCAGTCAGGCAGGGAACGAGGTTTTGTAACCATTCAACGGGTCCATGCCTGGTTGCCTGACGAAGGTGGCGACCCGGCAATGGTCGACAATCTGATCAAAGCGTTGGACGCTGAAGGTCTGGACTTTGTTGAAGACCCCGACATCCCTCTGGAGCCGGAGCCGATCGAAGAAGAGATCAAAGAGGAACAGGCTGAAAAGGCTGCTCGAGCAATGCTGGGAGCCGAAACATCTGCCTTGTCTTCTCGTGATCCCATTCGCATGTACCTGAGCCAAATGGGAAACATCCCATTGCTCAGCCGCGACCGTGAAATTTTTCTGGCCAAGCAGATCGAGATCACACGCAAACGCATGCGACGTCATGTGATCGAATCCGATTTCGCATTGCGTATTGCCGTCGAAACTATCGAAAAAGTCCAACGTGGCGAACTGCCTTTCGAACGCACCTTGCGAACGTCGGAAACAGAAGACGTCCGTAAAGAACAAATCGAAGGTCGCATGGACACAAACCTGAGGACTCTTCGAGTTCTGATGGCGGACAATGAGTCCGATTTCCTTGTGTGGCAGGATCTCCAGACAGATGATCCTCAGAAGACCGTGTTGTACAATCAGCTTCGCGCCCGACGAGTCAAAATGTGTACGCTGTGTGAAGAACTCAGCATAAGAACTCATCGTATGCAGCCCGTTATGAAACGAATGCTGCAAATCGGCGATCGCATTGAACAGCTACAGGACGAAATCGCCTGTCTGAGCGGTTTGCAAACGGCTGAATCCGAACGTAAGTCACTCGAACGTGAACTTGAAGAATACGTCGGCATGATTCTGGAAACTCCGGATCAGTATCTGGCTCGCTGCCGCGAGATCCGCAAACGAATGGATTTCTGGACCGATGCGAAGCAGAAATTGTCCGGTGGTAACCTTCGTCTGGTTGTATCGATCGCTAAGAAATACCGTAACCGTGGCCTAAGCTTCCTGGACCTGATCCAAGAAGGAAACGCAGGGCTGATGCGTGGTGTTGAAAAGTACGAATACCGTCGCGGCTACAAGTTCTCTACGTATGCCACATGGTGGATTCGCCAGGCGATCACTCGTGCCGTAGCGGACCACGCCCGAACCATTCGTATTCCGGTTCACATGTTCCAGAATATCTCCATGCTCAAGTCCAAGGCCGAAGAAATTCGCCAGGCCACCGGACGCGAACCCAGCAACGAGGAGCTGGCAGAAGCGGTTGGCATGAGCATCGAAGAAACCGAACGGATCATGAAAACCTGGAAGCATCCAATCAGCCTGGATACTCCGGTCGGCGAAAGCGAAGACAGCAGCTTCGGGGAATTCCTGGAAGATTCACACGAGCAAAGTCCGGCCGAATCAGCCGCCAAGCAAATGCTGCGCGACAAGATCGACCATGTTCTGAAGAGCCTGACCTACCGTGAACGCGAAATCATCAAGCTGCGTTACGGCCTTGGTGACGGCTACAGCTACACTCTTGAAGAAACCGGACGAATCTTCAAGGTCACACGTGAGCGAATTCGTCAGATCGAAAGCAAAGCTCTTAAGAAACTTCAGCATCACACTCGTGCGATTCACCTGAAAGGGTTTGTTGATCACGTTGGCGAAGAAGACGCAGCCGAAGAAAAGAAGGAAGAGCTTGCAGAAAACAACCTGGTCGCCCTGAACTAGGGCAAACCGATTCTGTAAAACACAAAATGCCCCGGCAAGTTACAACAACTGACGGGGCGTTTTTTTGCTCCAACTTTCGTGCAATTCGCTACGGCATTACTTAAGACCAAACCAGCGGACTGTGGTTAGGAGCTCAGAAGATAAGCTCGTAATTCGCGAAGCAGACAATTGCAGCGAGTTTCAAAAACAGCTGGATCCGGCAAACGCCCGACGGGCTGCATCGTGACTGACACAAAATGCACGGTCTTATGCCTGCCCGATTTTGGGTCGGTCTGGCGCTGTGATTCAAAATTAAGGACGATCGCCACCGGCTGACGTTCCGGAGTGCTCCCCCACTTTCGTGTGAAACCACAACGACCTGCCTGCAATCGCAGGAAACCCTGCTCCTGCGACTTCACGTCAATATCAGCAGCAATTAAAAAAGCATCGATTTTAATAGCTGTCAATTCCAGTGAAGTCGAGACATCAATCGACTCACTGTACAACAGCATGCCATCTACTATGCTCACTTTAGTGTCATTATTCTCGGGTGGAATGCGCGGACTCGGCATTGGTTCGTCTTCTTCTTCGCCTTCCCAGCACGTGCGATTACGTCCCCCATCCTTGGCTCGAAACAGACACGCGTCAGCGCGTTCCAGCAATGTCTGTACAGAATCTCCGAGCCGCGCCGTGGCGACTCCGAAGGAAGACGTCACGTTCAATCGTGAAATACCGCCAACGGAACTGTTCTGAATCGCAAGCCGTAACCGCTCCGCCCGTCGAATAGTGGCATGAAGATCGGTATCCGGACAAAGGACAATAAATTCTTCGCCGCCGTAGCGTCCAATAATTTCACCGGAATAAGTTTCATTTTGCAGCAGCCGTGTCAGGTCAACCAGAACCTGGTCTCCGGCTTTGTGACCAAATGTGTCATTCACGCTTTTGAAACGGTCTACATCCAAAAAGACAACACTTAACTGACGTCCGCCTTCATGGTTGTGATAGTCCTCAATCATATGTCGCAGCTGAATTTCCAGCTGATTGCGATTGGCAACGCCTGTTAGCGCGTCACGAGTTGCCGCCAGTTTCAGTTCCGCGTATTCACGAGTTCTCTTACGGACACCACCGCCCTTGCACCGAAACAACTGAGCGACTCCGATGTTCTGGTGTTCACGTGAAACCGGTATGGTATGCACATCCACGCTCAACTGCTGCGATTCGCTTACTGTGCACATGCGGCTGCAAAATTGTGCCCGCCCATTTCGCAAAACCTGCGGGATGATTTCTTTCGCAGGCTTTGTATCTTCTTTGTCCGTCTGAGTAATTGCGGAAAGATTGACGTCAAAAGGCTTCCATCGCCGTCCTAAAACGGTTTCCAAAGGTCGACCGGTAAGTCCCGGCATTCCATCCGACCAGACGCAGTAGTCACCATCAACATTCATGATGAAGTACCCGTCGTACAGCATCTGAAATTGATACAGCACCTGCAGAATCTGAGTCAGCACCACAACTTCATCGCGCTGCTCCGCAGAGACCTCTGGAAGAGAATATTCAGTGAAAGGCTCCGTATGCTGGAATAGCACATGGCCCTCCGATTCGTACCATCGTTCCATTGTGCGAATAACATCGCCATCATAACGCGTTCCTGAATGGTCCTGCAGAACTTTCATAACCTGTTCGTGAGTCATGCCGCGGCGATATGCCTTCGGGGAACTCAAAGAATCATAAGCATCTGCCACAGCGAGGATCCGAGACCCCAATGGCAGCTCGCCGGTAACATTGATTTCGCCTTTCTCCACACCAGCCGCGTCGAAGTTGCGGTGCAATGGTGTCAAGATCGTAATCAGACTGGAATCCGCCTGCAGAGCCTGCAGCAGGCAAATGGCTGCCTGATGATGATGGTTGACATAGTCATATTCTTCGAAACTCAGCTTGCCCGGTTTTCGAATGATGTGTTCCGGCACGCCGATCTTACCCAGATCGTGCAGCAATGCGGCGACTTCCAACGCTCGTCGCTGAGCGTCATTCCAACCGAGAAGTTGCGCAAGCCCACTGGAGATCGCCGCAATTCTCTGCCCATGAGTAACGATCGCAGGATCTCGCAGCTTCATCGTCCTGAGCAAAAGCACCAAAGCCTGGCGAGGAATAATCTGCGACTCGTTGCTCGCCTCCTGCTCCTGTCGAGCGTGCTTAGACAGGATAAGAAGGTTTGTAATAATGGCCGACGTATCGGTCGGTACAGCTGGAGTCAGCCGACAGAACGTCGTCTTCGCATCAGATATTTCGCAAACGGAATTCACAACTTCACGCCTCGGAGAGGGCCTAATTCGATACTAACCGTCACAACGGCTCAAATCGTTCCCGAATCAGTCTAACGAGAATCAGGCCAACCAGCTTTTCGGCCCAAGGATTCGACTGATATCGTCACAGTACCGATTCACCAAAATAACCGGTGAACACTTCACTCTAGGTCACAAATGAATGGCAGGAGGCACAGAAGATGCTCACCGACAGGGAATCGAAATGTGCAGGGCCCGCACAATCGACAGAACCGCAACCACAAACGGAAGGTCAAGCGGTAGCAACACTGTCAGAACGGGAACCAATGAAAGGCTCATAGTTAAGCAAATGCAGAGGGAGAGGTCGTACTGGCGGACGCTGCCAGCGTCCGGACACACGAAACTACTCAGTGATCAGTTCTGATTCAGCTGACGGCACAACTTCACGCACCTTCATCTCTGAAGTCACGGTACTGACTTGCTGAAAATTACCACGTTGTTCTGTCGAGCCTTTAGTTTCGCGAACAACCTTCACCGACCAACCTGCCAACCCGAATGGAAGATCTCGGCTAATCCAGAACTCCCCGTAATTCGTTGATCGGGATTCCGTGCGCTCACGGACGACCTGCCCTTTCATATGGCGACTATCGAAAGTATCACGACCGTTAACGCTCTCCACGGATTCCGATGGAGCCACAACAGCAGGCGTTTCATAATTCGCCAACAAACAAATCGTCGGATACACAACCAGTCCACTGCTGTTGATCTCTTCGACCTGCTCTTCACCCAAACGGCGCCATCCCTTCACAATTGGCAGTACCGAATTCGGGATGGCCTCAGCGTCTACAGCTCCATCAATCACTTTACTTTCAGGTATCAGAACTTTGTAAATTCTTGCACCGACCGGACCAGTGTCAATTCCACTGGCCTCCGCCGTCCCTGTGACCACCTTAATTTCGATCCAGCGACACGGCTGAACCTGCCCATTGTATTCAGCATCTTCTCGCCCAACCGATTTGATCGACAGTTCACGGCTCCAGCTCAGTGTCTCCTTGCCGTCCTCCAACTCCGGTCGCATCGTCTCCTGAATTAAAGTTCCCTCATATTGAATGCCTTTGCCGTCTTCAGGCAGACTCAGAATCAGTCCCTGGCCCCTGGTCGGTGTTGCCGCAAACAAACAGACAACAGCAGTGAATAAGACAGATTGAATTCGGCAATTCATGGCGAGAGCCTGAGTGCATTGAGAATGGGGAATAGAAGTGTGCAATTGACACACAGTGTGCCAGAGGTCGGAATGTTGAAGCAAGATCAAACGCTCATGCGAGTAGAGAATCTGCGGTGGAAATTCGTATTTAGCGCCCGAACTTATCACTCCAGCAGTTTCCTCGCCGTTGGCGACTCCCGAACTGCATGATGCAGACGCGACTTAACCGTCCCCAGAGGGAGCCCCAGCCGCTCAATCAGCCGAAGGCTGCGTTAAGTCAGGTTATCAACACTCTCACACCGCGAGATGCTTCCCAGATCATTCGCTTCTCCAGCAATGCATCGCAACTGGGTAATCAACCACTGCCCGCTACAACCGACAAGCTACAAAACGTTCTTCGCTGGTTGACTGAACGCAATGCGGGTAGCGGAACGCAAATGATCGAGGGCATCAAAGCTGCACTCGACTTCCCTCAAGAGGAAGGCCGTTTTCGGCACATCTCCTTCCTTACCGACAGCTTCATCAGCAACGAACAGCAGGCTCTGACAACGCTGTATCATAAGCGTGGAACCTCTCCCATTTTAGCTTTGGAGTTGGCCAGTCGCCGAATCGTTTTCTGATGAACCTTATGGCTCTCGTCGGCGAAGGAGCCGTGACTTACCTCAGCCTCAACGATAACGCTGCCGGCGTAATGAATCGCTTCGCCGAACTTATCAGCCATCTCGCTCTGACAGACCTGGTTGTCGGCCGGCCAATTGTTATCAGCGGCCGTTACACAGGTAAAGCAGCCAGCGTTCGCATTGGAGAAACGGTCGATTACGAAGGCCGCGCGGCCGACGAGCAAAAACAGCATCGGGAAATCGCGGCCGCCCGGACCCGCCACAAAATTACCGACCTGAATCACCAGATGACTCAACCACTCGAACTGGCTGGACAGATCAAACAGGCAGTGCAGCAGACAGCCGTCAATCACAACGTTATGTCATTCTGCACCGCATTCATTGCCGTAGATTCTATGACAAAAACGGATGGAACTTTCGGCACAACAGTCGCCGCCCCTGTACCAAATCCGAAAGGAGCTCAATACGAAACAACCATCGACAATGGTGGTTAAACTGCGTGTGCTACTTGTTGCCTTTGAAGGCACCTTGAGCACGAATGGCATCCAGAGGTGACATACCAGAGGTATCCACCGAACCAGACGCTGGAGGCGCCGGTGGCGGGGTCTCAGCAACGGACTCTGGTGCTGCAGGTGCTTCCGGAGCGGACTCCACAGCGGGTGACGCCTTGGGAGCAGCCGCTCCACCAGCGCGAATCTTGTCCAACGGAGAACCACCGGCAGCGGGCTTTGCAGCTCCGCCACCCTGAGAGCGAATTGCATCCAGAGGTGAGCCGCCTGCGGGTTTTGCTGCGGCTGGCTTGGCACCGCTTCCTGCGGCTCGAATGGCATCCAGAGGGGAACCACCAGCTGCTTTCGGAGCAGCCTTGGCAGCGGGCGCTGCTTTTGCGTCTTTTGCAACCGCCGCCGGTTTTTCTTTTGGACGGGGAGCATCAACCACCGTCAATGCACCAGGATCAATGTCGTACCAGCTGATATCTTCGGGTCCGTCAAACTCCACAAGTGCGCGGCAATTCATATTCACTGTTTTGACACGTCCAGTGAGCGACTCAAAACGTCGGAGCTCCGGGATTCCGGACGTCACGACGACCCACTTGTCGGTCAACTCTTTCTTGAGCTGCTCTGCGTGTTCGATGGACATAGGGCTGGACCGGCAGTTTGAATTAAAAGACTGGTAATCTGCGAGTGACTGACATTCTGAGCCAACCACGGAATCGATTCAAGTTCACCTCCACATTGGCCCGGTTTTGTCTAAGAATCCGGAACGTGTGTCGGTAGCCGAAGGTAGATATCCTGATGTGGTCCTGCTTGACATGCTTTTGCACAGCTGTCCGACGTCAGCCCATGGATTTTTTGATGCCAGCCAGGACCCATCGCCGCCAGAACAAACAGTTTGCCAAGCTCAACGGCAGAACCTCGGGTTAAATGCCTTGGCAGTGTCCGCTATAAATCCCTCGCCTGCTTGCATCTTCATTATCACACACTGACTTTGCCTCGGATCCACCCTATGGCCATCACTCGAATCGCCAGACTTCTCCAAGATGCTCAACCGGACACTTCCGTCACGGTCAAAGGCTGGGTCCGCACGCGCCGAGATTCCAAAAACGCATTTTCCTTCATCGAACTCAATGACGGCAGTTGCCTCAAGAACCTGCAAATCGTCGTCGATGCCACCGTCCCCGGCTACGAAGAATCCATTAAACAAGTAACCACCGGAGCAAGCGTGGCAATCGATGGAACTGTCCACGAATCACCAGGCAAAGGTCAGCGCATCGAGATCCATGCCACCAGTCTGACAGTCATCGGAACCGCCGACCCAGCATCATATCCGCTGCAGAAAAAAGGTCACAGCTTCGAATTCCTGAGAGATATTGCGCATCTGCGCCCTCGCACTAATGCCATCGGAGCCGTCAGCCGAGTACGTAATTGCATCAGCGCATCGATTCATAATTTCTTTCAGCAACGCGACTTTCTCTACATCAATACGCCAATCATCACCACCAGCGACTGCGAAGGTGCCGGAGAGATGTTCCAGGTCACCACTCTGGACCTAGAACAGCTGGCG
>Ga0315315_10000958_pt1 | contig 25965 bp, 12 predicted proteins | sample M140m3416metaG_FD_203699 | JGI IMG/M metagenome (GOLD analysis project Ga0315315, IMG submission 203699) | Ammonia-oxidizing marine archaeal communities from Monterey Bay, California, United States - M1 40m 3416 | ecosystem: Environmental > Aquatic > Marine > Intertidal zone | place: USA... | reverse complement strand
ATACAATGATCTAATTATTGAACAACAATATAGTAAAGATCATTATACTATTGTAATTAATAATAAAGAATATTATAATTATTTAGATCCATATGATCCTATTCCTATTTATTATAATAATAAATTACATATACTATTCAATGGATTAACAAATGAAAGAAAATGTCATCGTAAAATGTATTTAACTGATCTAAATACTTTAATACCATTAAAATCAAAAAAAGTAATTGAAAAAAATTGGGTTCCTTTTATACATAATGATCATTTATATTTTATAAAATCTTTTAAACCTTTAATTTATTATGATTATAATAATGATATTGAAATAAATAAAGATATAAGTTATAATTATTATCCAAGAGGAAATTTAATATTACATAATGAAATGTATATTGGTTTATGTTATCATAAAGAATATAAAAATAATATAAAATATCAAGGAATATTTGTATATTTTATAAATCCTAAAACATTAGATATTATTAAAATATCTAAACAATTACAATTTAATTATTGTGATAATACACCAAATCCAACAATAAAATGTTTTGATCATAATGATAAATTAACAACATTAAATAATATAATTGTTAATGTTAATTCAACATTTTATAAAAAAAAGTTAGTATATTCAATAATACCATTATATATTTATGAAAAAAATAATGAAATATTTATAATTGTTAATATTCAACACTGTTTATCATTTATTTACAAATTAATAATAAAACCATTTTAATCTTTTTTCAAAAGCAATATAACCAATTTCATAATCAGTATCAATAATAAAATCATTTATATTATCCAATCCATCTGTATTATTTGTTTTTCTTATATTTTCTAAAATAATATTACTTGTATTGCTAATATTATATTTATTATATGATTCAGTTGTAATATAATGTAATTCATCAGTATTATTTTCTGATAATAAATAATTCATTGCTAATATTTCTCCATTTATATTTTCATTTAAGGTTTCTTCTTCTTTTAATTCTACACTATTTAAATCAGTTATATTTGTTATCGTTAAATTATTCATAGGATTTGAACAACTATATATTTTTGATTTACCATTATTATCATTATACAATGCAATATATAAAATATTATTTTGTGTAATTGTAATATTCTGTATAATATTATTATTAAATTCAGAAAAATTATCAATACTTGTATTAACATCACCAATATCAATATTAAATTTCATTTTATAAGTGCTAAAATTAGCTTTTGAATATTTAATCAAATTAATTTTATTTTGATTTTCATTAAAATGTATTATTCTATAATCATTATCATTTTTATCTGGATTAATAATATTATTATATATAATATTTGTATTAATAAGATAATTTCCAGTTCCTTCAATAGTTGAATTAGTTGAATTAGTTGTACTAATTTTTATATTTCCCCCTTGTAACATATTAATTACTGTTTCATTTTCTTCATTTAAATTAGAATTATTACCTGTAATTTTTATCTTATTAAAACCATCTCTACTTCCACTTGTTCCACTTCTATATGTTCTACCTATTATAGAACCAGTATAATCTGTACCATTACCATAGATTGCTGTATAATCAATTAATGCAGAATATTTTGTATCTGTAGAATATGATATTATATGACTAATAGTACTTTCATTATAGTAATGAAATTTACAAATTTTAGTATCATTATTTAATGTTCCCGTAACTAATAATAAATTACTAGAATTATGTTGAATAAATGTAAATCCTTTAATATTTGTTAAATATTCGTCATAACCAATATCTAAAGAAGTATTTCCACTTATATTAAAATCATGTTCATTATTACTTTTTTTAAAATAAAAAGTATCGGTTGTATTTTTATAACAATAAAATAAAGAATTATTATAATATGAAATATTAATAAAATTAGAACCACTGTCTAAATTTGAACTTTTATTATTAATTTTAATATCAGTGTCATCTCGCTCATTTGCTAAATCTATTTTATGTAAATTACAAGAACTAACAAAAAATAAATATTCATTATTATTGTATCCTGCATAATTATTTGCTTGTTCTTCATAAATATTTGTAAATGAAGTTTCAACAATCGAACTAATTTCAATTCCTTTATTATTTGGATTATTAATTGTAGAACGTTTAATAGATTTATCATTATTATCAATAAAAAATAAAACTCTTTTATCAAAATCATTAATAATACTTTTAGGATTTGTTAAACGTGCTTCTAAACCATTATAATCAGATACATTACCTTTTATTGTATCCTTACCAATAACTACTTTTTTTTCATATGTATTTACATTTTTAGTTAATTTATAGATAACTGCATTATTTGTATTTGCTAAGTATATTGTATTATTATTAAATACCGTAATACTATTATTAATACCACAAGAAACAAAAGATAAAAGAGTTAATATAATAAGTAATTTCATTTTACTATAATAAATATAATTCTTTTATGAAATTCTATTTACTATAATAAAATTATTTAGAACTTCTATATCTTTAGTTGTATCGAATCCTTGAGTACCTGTATCTATATTTTTAGTATAATAATGAATACCAGATTCTATAGTATGAGAAGTAGTTTTTGGATCTATAGGATAGCTATATGTATAATGATATCTCCACCATTTCATTTCAAGCCACCCAGCCCATTCATATGCTGTTTCAATAGTACTAATAGAAATGGAACCGGTACGCAGATCATCTGTTATTGCAAAAGATTGCTTATGATCTGAATCACTAATTATTTCAGCAGTACCATCAAAATAATGAGCATTTATACCAGGTATAGATATAGTTGAGGTGTATTCTTGTTCATCGCCAGGTGTTTGACTGTAATAACTGTTATCTGTACCTACACCATCAGGTCTAGTATTAGTTTCAAAAAAATACCATTGAGCTATTTGTTTCCATTGTGCTCGTTGCACAACGTATTTTTTTTCTGTGTAAGTAATTACATAATTTTCAATAAAAATACCACCGTTCCCACCACCTAATATTTCTCCATCACCATTATTTGTAATATTTATTACTCTTGTTATTGAATCATCGCTCAATACTTTTATAGCGTATTTTCCTATATATTGATTATCACTACTGGATGTTTGACCAATTCCTCCTCTACCATATATTTTGCCATTGTTTGTTATATTAACTTGACCTACATATCGCAAATTAGATTTATTAAAATCAATATATAATCCTGAACCTTCTCCATAATTTTCATTATATAATATTGCTTCCGTATTAATTACAATATTTAATATTGTAGTTTCTTCAGGAACATCATCTAACATAGATGTATTACCAGGTGTTGTTCCTGAAAACATTTTTGTATGAATAATATCTTTCATAGAATTAAGTGAATCATTGTAAATTGTAGTTATTTCTTCTGCTGTTATTGAATAATTGTATAATCGTAAATCAGCTATATTACCAGTAAAATATGAATCATAAACTGTAGCAATTTTATAAAAATCATTTAAATATGTATTACCACTATTTCTACCGCCATATATATATATATCAGTTCCAATTGCTGCCATTGAATGTAAATATCTTGCACTAATATCAGTAAAATCAGTAAAATCATTATTACTATATACTACATTACAATAAATTGTATCAATTTTACAAAAATCATTAAAAATAGTAGAAGTATCAAAAGAATACCCACCATATATATATATATCAGTATCAATTGCTACGATTGAAGCAAACGCTCTTCCACTAATATTAGTAAAAGTAGTACTATGTACTACATTACAATTAATTGTATCAATTTTATAAAAATCATTTAAATACATACCATTTCTACCTCCAAATATATATATATCAGTTCCAATTGCTACCATTGAATGATCACGTCTTGCACTAATATTAGTAAAAGTATTACTATATACTACATTACAATTAATTGTATTAATTTTATAAAAATCATTTTTAAAAGAACCACTTTTACTAGTAGAACCGCCAAATATATATATATAAGGATCAATTGCTACCATTGAATACCCCCCTCTTGCACTAATACCATTAAGATTAGTATCACTATGTACTACATTACAAGTAATTGTATTAATTTTATAAAAATCATTGAAAGGAATCCAAGAACCACTATCAAACCCGCCATATATATATATATCAGTTCCAATTGCTACCATTGAATAATTACGTCTTGCACTAATATCAGTAAAAGCAGTATTTCTATATACTACATTACAATTAATTGTATCAATTTTATTAAAATGAACATTATCGCCAAATATATATATATCAGTATCAATTGCTACCATTGAATAATTATTTTTTGTAGTAATATAATTATCAAAACCATCTGGTGTTATTTGTATTACATTCAAATCATCACTATTCACAGGTACTTCACTTTTTTTACCAATATTCAATGTTATAGGATTTGAAATTAAACTATAAATTTTTTCATCTAAAATTGAGTTATCAATATATATATCATATCTCGGTTCATTATAAGTTAAAACTAAATGATACCAATTATCAGCTGTAAAATCACTTATTATATTTTTTGTATCCGTATTAACTTTAATACTTAATTCATTTGAATTAACTTTAATATAAAAATTATTATCATCTGTTGATAATAAATAATTATCGATATTAACATTTATAGGTTTAAACCAAAAACTTAATGTTTTAAGATCAAAAGCAATATCCGTTGATAAATAAGAACTTCCATTTAAATATACTGAAATAGGTGATAAATGGTATTGAATATCTACATTTGAAGTTAAAGTTAAAGAATCTTCATAAATAGATGATGAAGATTTATCAAGTGTATTATCAAAATTATATTGAATATAAATTGTTGGTTCAGGTAATTTGTTTTCTTGAATTTCTTGTGGTGTTATTGGATAATTATATAATCGTAAATCTGCGATATTACCAGTAAAATATGAATCACCAGTAATTTTATAAAAATCATTTAAACTATTAGTAACATTATATACATCATCATTCCCTCCATATATATATATATCATTATTAATTTTTACCATAGAATGATCAGCTCTTTCAGTAATATTACTTAAACTATTATTACTATATACTACATTACAATTAATTGTATTAATTTTATAAAAATCATTTAAATGACCATTAGGAAAATCATATATACCACCATATATATATATATCAGTTCCAATTTCTACCATTGAATGTTGTCTTCTTTTATTACCATCAAAACCTGGTATTGTTATTTCTGTTGCAGTATTATTAGTTGTATCAATTTTATAAAAATCATTTAAATATTCACTACTACTATTATATCCACCATATATATATATATCAGTTCCAATTGCTACCATTGTATGATTACTTCTTATACTAATAGTATCATTAAAACCGTTTGATGTTATTTTTGTTGCAGTATTATTATTAGTTATATTAATTTTATAAAAATCATTTAAGCGACTACCATTATAACCACCAAATATATATATATCAGTTCCAATTGCTACCATTGTATGATTACTTCTTATACTAATAGTATCATTAAAACCGTTTGATGTTATTTCTTCTACACTATACGTAGGCGGGTTTATAGTAGTTATATTAATTTTATAAAAATCATTTAAGTGACTACCATTATAACCACCAAATATATATATATCAGTATCAATTGCTACCATTGAATGATATCCTCTTTCACTAATAGTAGTAATTCCGGTTGCTGTTATTTCTTCTACACTATATGTAGATGTATCAATTTTATAAAAATCATTTAGATATTTACTATTATTATTCCAACCACCAAATATATATATATTAGTTCCAATTGCTACCATTGAATGATATTTTCTTGATGTAATATCAGTTAAAGTGATATCTATTACATCAATATTACCATCATTATCAAATACCCCACTTTTTTTACCAATATTCAATGTTATAGGATTTGTAATTAAACTATCAATTTTCTCAGTTAAAATTGACTGATCAATATATATATCATATCCGGTATCATAATAAGTTAAAGCTAAATGATACCAATTATCAGCTATAAAATCATTTGTTATATTTTTTATATCCGTATTAACTTTAATACTTAATACATTTGAATTAACTTTAATATAAAAATTATTATCATCTGTTGATAATAAATAATTATCTATATTAGCATATTCAAGATTAAACCAAAAACTTAATGTCTTAAGATCAAAATCAATATCCCTTGATAAATAAGAACTTCCATTTAAATCTACAGACCTTGAATTATAAGTAATATTTCCACTTGAATTTAATTTTCTAGTTAAAGGATATAAATTACAAGAAGTAGTATCAATAACATTATTTAAATTAAAATTAAAAATATATTGAAAATAATAATTTTCCGGTATATTAATTGGTATAATATCAGTTCTTTGTGGTTTAACTAATAATGTTGGAACCTCATAAATTCGTGGTTTATTTTCAATACTTGTTGGATTCATTTATATTTATATTAATTATTTGTTTTAAATCGAATTATTTTCATAAATAATAATATTAATTATTTGTTTTAAATCGAATTATTTTCATAAATATTTATATTAATTGTTTGTTTTAAATCGAATTATTTTCATAAATAATAATATTAATTGTTTGTTTTAAACTATTACCATTATTTATAATAATATTAATAGAATTATAATTAATAATAACAATGACTTTTAAATATATTAAATCATTAAATTTATCAAGATCAAAAAGATAATCACTTGTTGAATTTACTGTTAAAATTAATTTATTAATTTTTTTATTATTATTATTTAAAATTTTATTTGATAATTCAGTATCAGTGCAATATAATTCATATTTTATGATATTTTCTTTAATTTCAATTGTTAATAATTCCGGTAAATTTTTTGGATTGTCTAATTCAATTAATTTTGAAGAATTAATAAGATAATATATTATACCATAAGTTTTAATATCTATTGTAATAGTTTTTAACTCAATTAAATAACTACCATCAAAATCATCCATTGTAATTTTAATACCATTTTTGATTATTCCATTAATACTACAATCTATAGTTTTTACTATTTCCATAGTTTGATTTGGTATTGAATCTTCAATACCATTTTCAATAAAATATGTTGAATTTAAATCAACATATTTTATAATTGCACTTTCATCATTTTCATAATTAAAAATTTTATTTTTATTAAGATTAAGGATGATACTTGTGTAAGTTAAAAAGCCATTATTATTACCTTGAACTTTCGTTTTAATACGCTCAGAACCTAAATCTATTACATATTTTTGTTCTATTTGAGGATTTGTATCATCAATATTTAAAGAATTTATATCTGGTAATGACTCTGATTTACCTTTTGATGTTTTTTGAATTACTAATTCTAATTTATTATCATATTTACGTGTATAATACAAATATGTATTATTGTTATTAATATTAACACTATCAATAGTATAATTAACATTTTCAACATATGAATCGAAATAATCATATCTTTGTGATCTTATATTTTTAAAATCTGATATAACTAATGGTATATTAGATTGTAATTGAATAAAAGCAGAATAAGATGTATTAATAGTTGTATTACTATTAACTTCTGGTATTATATCATTTGTATCTATAATAAATTTATTAGTTAAAGTATTTTCAACAGTGTAATATTCAGTTCCTCCTTTATTAAAATAATCACTAAATTTAATTTGTTTATTATTATAATTATAAATATCTGGATATACATAATCAGTATGAAATTTACTATATAAATCTTTGAAACTAATAGATTGTTTATTTTTTAATAAAACTGGTATTCTTGGTTGTTTATAAAATTTAGCTACAGATAAACTATAATATAAAATATCTCCATAATCTGTATTCATATATAAATTACCTTTCAAATCAACTGTACAACCTGTAAAACGATTTGTTTTAAATATTATATCTTCAATATATGTAAAAGTTTTATAATTAATATTATACATATATAATTTATCAGCTTCATATGGTATCATAATAATATAACTAATGTTATTTAATTCCATTATTGTTCCACCATTAAATAATTTTTGATTTATACTATAATCATCAATTAATTCTGATTTTGATTTATTAGTATTATCAATATTATAAATACAAATAGAATTTGTATTATATGGAATTAAATATAATATATTACTATGATGTAATAATTTTGAATATGTTGGTGATTCAATAGTTTCAGTTGTTTCAATTGTTTCAATAATATTATTACAATTTAATTCAATTTTTTTAGTATCTTCATTTACATCTATATTATATATATATATATTAGAACCATATTCATCTAATAAATAAATTTTTTCAGCATTAATACATCCATCAGAAAAATTAATATTTGAAGTATCATCATTAATTTTAAGATCTTCAATAGTTGGATTAGTTTCTATCATAGGATTATCGGGAATTTTATAATATAAAGATTTATCTGAATTTTCTTTAATAAAAAATAAAAATTTGTCATTATTTTTATAAAATAAAGTAGTACAAAATAATTTGGTTAATTTTTCAGTTTCAGTATCACTCTTTAAATTCGTTATAATATCAATTTTTTTTAAATGTTTTACTGGATTTGTATCAATTGATGTAAAATCATAAATTATAAATAGAATACTTGTTTGTGATGCACCTGCTGATTTTAGTTCAATATATGGAATTAAATATAAATAATTATTAACAATAATTGAAGATTTAAATAAGTTCTTATAATAATCAAATTCAGGATCAAGATTAATATTAATAATTTTTAATAAAGGTATTTCGTGATCTAATTCGAGTGCTAAAAGACCTGTATTAAAATTATAAGGAATAAAATAAACAGTATTATTTTCTATTGAATAAATATTATTAATTGATACTTGTAGTATTTTATTATCAGTTAAGAAATCTTGTGATCTAAAAGTTTTATATTGATCATCATTATTTGCTTGATATATTGCAAATATAGTTTTATCATTTGTATCTTCAAAAAAATTACCATTTATATTTTTATTAAATATATCATTAGAATAAATACCTTTTTCTTTTAATAAATCAATCTCTAATTCAGTTAAAATTTCATTAAATATATGAAAATTATCTAAATATCCATTAAAATTTTCACCAATTTTAAATGTAGTAAATTTTGTTATATTAACTGGAGCAATAATTGATTCTTTTTCAGAACTTCCATTTTTATAAATCTCAACATCTGTATTATTAATATTTAATGCAAAATGATCAAATGATGTAGTTTCTATTGATTCATCAATACCATTAATTTTAAAATTTAAATTAGATTCCTCACTATAATAACATTTTATTGAATTAGTATCATTTTCATTATCATTTTCATAAAATTCAAATATTGTTCCATTATTACTAAGATTTGATGTAAAAAAAGCAATAGCAATTTGATTTGTAAAATTAGTTTTAATTTCTGGATTAATTGTTAATGTGTTTTCAGTTAATTTTATTGCATTACTTAAAAAATATTTATCACCTGTAATAAGTTCATAATTTAAAGTTCCGCTATGTGTAATATCAGTATTATTAAATGAAGTAGAATTAGTGATATTTTGTTCAAAATCATATAAAGCTATTAATTTATCATTTGGAATTATAGTAATATTTGTTTTTACACGAAAATCAAATATATTAGATGTTTTGTCGTCAGTGCTATATATATTAAATAAAGTATTGCCACGTATGTATTTTGAATCAATAAATATATCACCTGAACTAATATCAAATGGTTCAGTTAATATATATTTACCAAAATCATTATTAGTAAATAATTGTTTTGAAATTATATCAAAATTAGGATCAGATTCTAAAATAGCTCCATCAGTTAAATCATAAGTAATAATACCAAGATTATCAGTTTTATTTGGAATAGCAATAATTATATATTTTTTATCATTATTATTAAAATATAAATGTGCATTAGCAAATTTATATAATTCATTAAATTTATTATTAAATCTAGAAATATCAATAATATTATATAAAGACTCTGTAAATATATTAAATACTAAAATAAAATTATATGATTGAGGAATCATATAAATATATCCGTGTTTTTCAATAGCAGCAATAAAGAAATTTTGAATCCTACTTTTTTGTAAAAGTATTTTATTTTCATGCATTAATGTAATATATTTAAATTCATCTGTTTCAATATCAAATATACCAAATTGTGAAATATTATATGGAATAAAATAAAATTTATTTGTAATTTTACTATAAATTATGTTTTTAAATTTATATTGTGATGCATCATTTTTAAATTCTAGTAATTTATCAAATTCTAAACTATCATTTACTATATTAATATTAATTTTAAGTATAATATTTTTATGTGATATTATCAAATATAATATATTATTGTTAATTATGCTGATGACATAATTATTTTGATTTTTTTCAATAATATTATTAGTGTAAATACTAAAATCAGTTTGAACTAACGTATTATCTACTATTTTTTGAATATAATTACCAGTATCGTGAATTAAATATGTTGTATTATTAAAATAAAATCCACTATTATAATTTGATGTAGTATTATTTTGTTCGATAGAAGCTAAATTACATAAATTACAAGAAAAATTAGTTTTATTAATACAAATGTAATGGTCAAGATTTGTTGAATACATTTCAAAATTATCAGATGGACTATATTTTTCATAATCGTAATTATCTTTAATAATAAAATATTCATTATTATTTGGTAATGATATATTACACATAATAGGTATATTACATTGATTATTAATTAAATTATAATTATTAAGATTATATATTTGAATATTATTATTATTTAAATGTGATGATACGACGTATAAATTATTATTTTTAATATCTAAATATGAATCACTATTATTTTTAATATTAGAATCTAATTTACTGCCTAAAATAAATTTATTAAATACCATTTAATTTATTTTCTAGTTCTACTATTTTATTATTCAAATATTTAATGTTATTAACTAAATACGGAATTATTCTTTCATAATTGATATAATGATAATCTATATCATTCATTTCAATTTTACACATTGATACTGCTTCAGGAATTACTTCTTTAACTTCTTGTGCTATAAATCCAATATCGTGTTTATTTGCCATATTAGAATTAAATAAATTATTTTTCCATATGAATCTAACGGGATTTAATTTATTAACAATATCAATATCATTATTATCAAATGAAATAATATTTGTTTTGAATCTTTTATCTGATATACTCTTAAAAGCAATAATATCACCTGTTGTTTGAATGCCACCATCAACAAATAATTTAATATTATTATCACTAGTGATTGGATCAACATTTATACCTATACTACGTGTATCTAAAGAAAAAGATAAAATAGTTACATTATCTTGTCCAGTGAATCTTGTAAAAGGTGCAGACTTGAATTCGCCTAAGTTATCTATAAAATCTCCTGTATAAATTTTCAATGAATTAATATCTCTAGATTCTTTAGAATCTGGACTTATTTCTAAAAGTCCTCTAACTAAAAGATTACCAGTATTTAATCTTGTATCTCCTGGTGTATCAATATATAATACATCTTTTTTTTTAGTTATTATATTATCATCATTTGTATAATTACCAATATATATATTAGGTATATTAAGTGTGTCTCCTTCATATTTAGCATAATTTATAATATATGGAAAAGAAAACATTGAACCATCACCGATATTAAATTGTCCAACATCTAATTTATCACATTTAACATTAATTTCATTATTATCATCATCATAAGAAATAACACTTTTTTCTTCTGTATTTTCACCACCTTTTATAATTAAATTAGTTTTATTGATTTTAATATATTTATTATAATTGTTTGCATTAGTATCATAAGTTATAATACAATTACTTTCAATTAGAATACCAGTTTGATCGCTACTAGTAATAGAAGAATCTATTATAATAATTTTGTTATCTCTTTTAACTGTAATATCATTAATAATATTAGTACAATCTAAATTTTTGCAAGTAATAGTTTGATCTACTGCATTAATATCATTATTAAAAGTAATACCATCACTATTTGCAATATTAGTAACATTTAAAGTATTATTAATAATAATATTATTTGCTTCAATATCACCCGTGGTAGTAATATTGCAATTAATATCTATAATACTATTATCTGCTAATTTAGCACGTATTTTACCTAAATGATTTTCTGATAAAGTATCTATACTATAATCAATATCAGTATTATTAGTTTTAATTTTATTAACAAAGATACCACTATTGTAAGATATAATAAAATAATTATCTGTGGATGAATTAATGATATTATTAACATCTAAAGTATCAGTGATTGTACTATTACTAGCTTCAATATTGCTTGAAGTTTTTATTAGACCAGTAATATCTATAATACTATTATTTTGTAATATACCAGTGATACTACAAAGATTTTGATTGATACCTTGAATATTGAAAGCATATAATGTATTACTAGTAAATTGATTAGTAGAATAAATATCTTGTGTGGTGGTAATATTACAATTAATATCTATAATACTATTATTTTGTAATATACCAGTGATACTACAAAGATCTTGATTGATACTTTGAATATTGGAAGCATATAATGTATTATTTGCTGTTAAATAAGTGCCAACAACAGTATCGGATATTGTAATATTACTGACAGTAATATTAGAGGACTCTAAAGTATCAGTAATTGTAATATTACTTGTTATAATATTACTTGAAGTTTGTATTGGTCCAGTGATATTTATAATACTATTATTTTGTAATATACCAGTGATACTACAAAGATCTTGATTGATACTTTGAATATTGGAAGTATATAATGTATTATTTGCTGTTAAATAAGTGCTAATAATATTATCAGATATAATATTACTAGTAATAATATTAGAGGAATCTAAAGTATCAGTAATTGTAATATTACTTGTTATAATATTACTTGAAGTTTGTATTGGTCCAGTGATATTTATAATACTATTATTTTGTAATATACCAGTGATACTACAAAGATCTTGATTGATACTTTGAATATTGGAAGTATATAATGTATTACTAGTAAATTGATTAGTAGAATAAATATCTTGTGTGGTGGTAATATTACAATTAATATCTATAATACTATTATTTTGTAATTTACCTGTGATACTACAAAGTTCTTGATTGATACCTTGGATATTGGAAGCATATAATGTATTATTTGCTGTTAAATAAGTGCTAGTAATATTATCAGATATAATATTACTAGTAATAATATTAGAGGAATCTAAAGTATCAGTAATTGTAATATTACTTGTTATAATATTACTTGAAGTTTGTATTGATCCAGTGATATTTATAATACTATTATTTTGTAATATACCAGTGATACTACAAAGATCTTGATTGATACTTTGAATATTGGAAGTATATAATGTATTACTAGTAAATTGATTAGTAGAATAAATATCTTGTGTGGTGGTAATATTACAATTAATATCTATAATACTATTATTTTGTAATTTACCTGTGATACTACAAAGTTCTTGATTGATACCTTGGATATTGGAAGTATATAATGTATTGCTAGTGAATTGATTTAAAGAATATATATTACTTGAAGTTTTAATTTCACGATCAATATTTATTTCACTATTACTTGATAAAAATCCACGTATTTTACCGAGATAAGTATTTGATAATGTATCTATACTAAAAGTATTGTTACAGCTATTTGTTGTTTCAATAGTTTTAATACTTAATGTTCCAAAGCTACCATTAATATTATTATCAGTTGTTCCAGATTCTTGACCTAATGTGATACCTCCATAAATATGTAAATTATTAACATTAATACGATCTTTTTGTATTATTGTATTACTGGTAGTTGTGGAATCTTCTGTTTCAAAACTAATTTCATAACCACAAATAATATTAGAAACATTTAAATTATCAGTAATTGTAATATTACTTGCTTGAATATTACTTGCTTGAATATTACTGGTTGTTTTAATTTCATCAGTAATATCAATAATACTATTACTACATAAATGTCCGCGTATTTTACCTAATATAGTATTTGAAGTATCAATACTTATTATATCTGAATTAAAATTATTAGTATTAATTGTATTAATTTTAATTTCATCTTCAATTTGAATAGTTTTAATTTTGAGTGTTTCATTATCTATAAAACCATTACCATTATCAAACATAAAATTACTATTTGTTAATAAACAATGATGTTCATTATTACTTAACAATAAAGAATCATTTAAGATAGTTATATTATTATTACTAGTTATACTAATTTGATTTTCTTGTATTTTTAAAGTTGAAATAGGAACATTTGTCAAAATATCTTGATGTATTAATTCAATAAAACCATTTTGTAATTTAATATTACCTACATCTAATTTAATTCGTGTTTTATTGCGATCTACACCTTCAAAATAAGATTTATTAATTTCATCTTTAATATTGCAATTTTCATCACGAATATAATTATTTTTAAAGTAAATATCGTAATTTGTAGTTCCTGTATTACCATAAAATATTATAGATTTATCAAATACTTGAATATCATCTGTAGATGTAATTGTAGGAAAGTATGTTGAATGAATATCAAAATACTTAATAAAATTAGAATCTAAAGAGTTAATTCTTGATCTTACAGTTGATTCTAATATTCCTAAATCATATCTATGATCATTATAATTATTATCACCAATTGTTAGATTACTACGTATTATTATATCGTTATTATTAATTGAAAATGTGTCATCAATATTAATACCAACAATAGTAATATTGGATAATATAGCACTTTTAAGTATTAATTCATTATTAACGGTTATAGTATCAGCGATAATATTACAAGAATTTAAATTAGAATTATGAATTGTAATAATTTCAATATCATTAATAAAATTAGAAGTTCCTAAATGAAAATTAGGACCTGATATTAAATTATCAATTACAATATTACTAACATCTATATTAGATGTTTCTAATGTTTCTAAGATCTTAAAATTTGATGTTGTTAATATATCATTTATAACATCAATATCACAATTTGATATTGATAATTTTGTTTCTTCTATTTTTAATAAACCATAAATGTGAAGATCAACATCATTATTTTCATCACCAACAGAAACAGTATTTTCAAAGTTTTTAATATTAATACCATAATTACCAATTGCTGATAATAATCCAGGTTTAATTATTAAAGCATCACCAATAATATTTTTGTTAATAAAGTTAATAGGAACAACTGTTTGATACATTTTAAAGTCATCAATATATCCATTTAAATAATCAGTAGTTGTAGTGTGATCATAAACACCAAAAAAATTGCTAGTAACTATTGAATTCTTAAATATAGTAACATTAGTTTCATAATCATATCTGTTTATTTCAATACCATTTAAATATGTAAAAATAGTAGCTATTTTGTCATCTGTTGTAAAATTAAATCTAGTACTACCTGGAATTTCACTATTAGTATAATTAAGATTTTCAAAAGAATGTATTAATTCATTTGAAGAGTTTGAATCTTCAAAATCACTTATAGGAATTTTATAAAGTGCAGTATCATTTTTAAGGATTAAAACTATATGATACCATTCATCTTTTTTAAATTTTACTCTTGTAATAATATTATTAATATTATTAATAGTAATATTTAAGTAATTGTTATTATCTAAAAATATATAAATATTATAATTAGAAATTTCAGAATCAACAGAGTTATTAAAATTAAAGATAAATTGTTTTCTATTAATTTCATTGAATCTTATCCAGAAAATTATAGTATAACTTTCTGCTTGTGTAAATGAATAATTTTCCTGTGTATTAAAACTATAATAATCAATATCACCGGAATAAAATATATTACTACCACAATTTAAAGAACTATTACCTTTTACATATTTAGTTCCATAATAATCTATAGAATTTTGTTTAACTATATTTGGAACAAGAGTATATTCACTAAAACTGGAATAAAGTTCATTAGTATTAGTGTTTAATTGTAATACATTATTTTTAAAAAAAGTAATATTATTATTTATATCATTAATATTATAATCAAAATCATATGCTAAAATTAAATTACTTCTAAAAAAATAAGGCATATTATCATATAATGTTTTTACATCTTGGGTATCAATCATTTTAGAAATAATTACATCTGTATTTTTATCAATTTGACTAATTGATGCGTATTTTTGTGCAAGTGTTCTTTTATTTTCTGTAATTGTTTTATTAACTATAAGATCATTATAAATATCAACATTATTAGTAACTGTTAGAGTATCATCTACATTTAATGTAGTAAATCTTGACGTATCGATAGCAATTTCTGCAATATTTAAATATCCATCAACTTTTAGATTACCATATATTCTTAAATTAGTAGGTATATTTGATGTTCCAATATTAATATTACTAGAATAATTTACAATGTCAATACCATAATTACCATTTGCACTAATATTTCCTGGAGTTATATTAGTAATATTTCCAATTATATATTGTTGTATATATTGTATATCTAAATTTATTTTATAGATACGAAAATCATCAATATATCCATTAATTGTTAAACCTGTAGTATAACCAATATATATATTTGCACTTCCTTCTCGGGAATTTGATTTTCTTAATAAAGTAGAAATAGTATTTTTAAAAGAATTAATTTTAATACCATTAATTAAAATAATTAGTTTATCTGTTCCTGCGTCATTGATTATAATACTAATATGATACCATTTATTTTTATTTAAAGTATAAGTATATTCAATATTATTATCAGTGTCTTTATAAATTATTAATTTATCAATTTCATATTTAAAATAAAATATATCAATTTCTTCATCACCACTTTTATCTTGTAAATTTAAAATATATTTATCATTACCACATTCTTCATTTAAAAACAACCAAAAACAAAAAGTATATTGTTGTGTATTAAATTGATTATTGTCCATTTCAATTTTATAATAAAGGTTTTCATTGATTTCAGCAGATCCGGTTCCTATATAATATTCTTTTTGTAAATTACTTGTTATTCCTTGTGTAATTAACTTTCCATATTTTATTTGTGATTCATAAGTATTACTAGTAAGATTATTTGTAAAATCTTCTTTATTAAAATTATACCAAATAATTAGATCATTATGATCGACATTAATATTTTCACGAACAACAAGATCATATTTTTTATTATTTTCAGGTTTTAATTCATATTTATCTTCTAATTTGATCCCTTTTTCAGCAATATTACAATATACATCTAATGCGCATATTGGTGTAGTTGTTCCTATACCAATATTTTTATCTTGATTGTTATATATGTATTTGCTTGTAATATTCCATATTGTTGCTAATCCATAAGGCATTCTTATATTATTATTTGGTTAAAAAAAAATTAAAACATAGTTAATTTCATTCTTTTAGAATAAATACATAATTCTAAAGAAAAATCTTTTAATGTATAATCAGTTAATACCTCTGTATTATTATATTTTTTAAAAGATATATTTAATCTATTTAATTCACCTTGAATAGGGTTAAATACATAATTTTGTGTATCTAAATTAAAATCGGATACAATTCCAGTTCCATTTAATTCATTTTTAGTAAATGAAGGATAAAATATAATATTATTAAATACATTAATACCAGATTTATAATTATTATTATCATATAATGTTTTTAATCCATAATCATTTATACATAAATATATTTTATCTAAATCAGTAGAAGTATCTCGTGTAGCATAAATGTCAATTAATTTAATACTACATACATTTTTAATAGGTTCAATATTAACAGTAATATCTGAAATACTACTGCCATTTATAATAATAGTTTTTTTATCTAGTTTATCTTCCATTTATTGTAAATTATATTTTTTTTGATATAAAATAGCGAATAAAAGTATATAAAGAAATAAAGTTATTATTTAATAACGTTAATTTAAAAAATAAGATCATTATAACTTAACAAAAAACTTTATAATAACTTTTTGTAGAATTATAAATATTTAAGATAACAAAAAACTTTATAATAACATTTTGTAGAATTATAAATAAGATCATTATAACTTAACAAAAAACTTTATAATAACTTTTTGTAGAATTATAAATATTTAAGATAACAAAAAACTTTATAATAACTTTTTGTAAAATTATAAATATATTTAAGATAACAAAAACTTTATAATAACTTTTTAGTTAAAAATAAATGTGAATCTGTCTGATTTATTATTTTTTTTATAATATTATTTGCATATTCGTGACTTTGTAAATGATCAGGATGTATTAAAGATCCATAAGTTGTATTTGAATAAAAAACAGGAAAAGTATGAACATATGTTTTACAAGTTTCATATGTCATTACATCTGCAAGTCTACAAGATTTACTGTTTTTAAAACAAAATTTATTATCTTTTTTATAAAGATTTAACATTTTTTCGGCACCTTTTCTTGATACAATATAACCGGATGCAGATGGTATAATCATTTTCCATTGAATCCAATTTACACCTTGATTATATACATTATAAAGTTTTTCTACAGTTGGTCCCATACAACAATGTAATTGTAAAACTTCAGCATTATCTGGAATTGATTTTAATAAAGTTTGAACATTAATTTCGTGTGGTATAATTGTATCATCTTCAAATATTATAAACCAATCTTCATTTGATTTATAACCTTCTTCTATTGCTAGCATATGGCTAATTAACGTACAATGTTCAACTTTGCAATTTTTACAATTTTTAAAATATAATTCTGAAGGATCACATTTATATGGAAGATCAAGATCATGAACATATTCATTAATATCATCAGGTGTAATTGCAGAAATACGTATATTTTTAGTAATAAAATCAATATTTTTAAATTGTTCTTTCATTAAATCTCTACGTCTAATACATTCATCTACATTTATCCAAATAGCTAACATTTTATATTAATTAATTGCTACTGTTTATATTTGGTAATTTATAAATAGGTGGTCTAATAATATCACCTTCTGTTGAATCACAATTCATAATAATTTCCATATTTTTTTTAGTTATTTCATTTTCTGTAATTTTCTTATAACCATAAAAAGCGCCTAATAGTGCTCCTGCAATACTAGCATTTGTATCTGTATCACCAACAATAATTTCGTTTTTTTTCCATTTACTTTTAATAGCTATTTTTGCGGGTTCTCCTTCAATTGGTCCAAGACAAATAATAGCATCAATAGCATCTTTATAATTATCAAATTGAAATAATCCCCAAAATGCGCAATAATATGCGTGTAATATATGACCTTTATTGATAGTAACATCTCTAAATGTATTTTTACAGGCTTGTTCAAATGCTATTGAAAGTTCTTCAAATTGAATTAATTTTTTAATTTTATTTTGAATAGTTTTTTTAGATTTATTTTGAATTGCCATTCTTATAGCGATAATATATGTATAAACCGCATTATATACTAATTTTGAAGGATTTGTAATATAAACATCTGTTTCTATAATACTATCATCTTCTATAAAAGCTAGAGGATATGCACGCATTAAAGAGCCATTTGATTGTGATTTTTCTTTAGTAATATCATCAGGATAATATTTATTAAACCGATTTTGATATAATTTGTATGTTGGTTTTGGTGCTACAAATAGATTTCTAGTATTTGTTCCCATAAAAGGTGCATTACCTTTACAATTTTCATATTTGTTATTTGCCCATAACATATAATTAATTACAGCTTTTTCTTTGGTATAACCATTTTTAATAGTATTAAAAAGTATTAATGCTAATTCAGTATCATCTGAAATTTGTCCTATAACACTTACTTGTTTTCCATAAGCTCTATTATATCTTGTAATAGGTGAATCTAAAAATCCTGTATAATGTGCAAATGGAAAGAATTCAACTGGTGATCCAAGTGCATCACCTAAAGCGTGACCATATATTATACCATTAATTTTATCCATTCTTTGTTTTAATATTTATTTACAAAAATAAATAAATATTATCATTTTTAATATTTTATTTACAAAAAAAAGAATAATATTATTATTTATCATTTTTAATATTTATTTATTATAAATAATGAAAAAAGCAAAATGTATTCGAAATTCTTCAACTTGGTCTTATATAGAAAAAAATCAAAAGTTTGATGCAAATGGTTTTAAAAAGTCAAATATTACACAAAACTTAGATAAATATTCACCAAGAATATTAAAATTAATGGAAAATATTAAAGAAATTGATAAAAAAGATTTGGAACAATATGGTAAATTGTTTAAGCATGTTATTTATTCGGATGTTCAAGGTATTTATGGGTCTAAAATGGTTTCAGCAGTTTTAATTGGAAATGATTTTAAATTATGTTATGATAAAAATCTTAATTTTTCTAAAAATAATAAAAATAGTTTTGCACTTTTAACATCTTCTGTAATTTATGGCAAACCATTTCCAAGTAAATTAAAAAAAGAAATACTTTTAAATTTTAATCAAAGACCAGATAATATTTATGGTGAAAAAATAAGATTTATTGTAATTGATAGTGGTTATAAAGAAGGTATAGATCTATATGATGTAAGATATTTTCATATTTTAGAACCATTAGTAACAAAATCAGAAGAAATACAAGTATTGGGTAGAGGATTAAGATTTTGTGGTCAAGCAGGATTACCATTTGATCCAAAATATGGTTGGAAATTAGATGTTTATAAATATAATATGGAATATTCGAATGATATGAATAGTTTTGAATTATATTTAAAACATTTAAATATAGATTTAAGTAACATTAATTTATCTTCAGATTTAGAAATTCTTTTAAGATTATCGGCGGTTGATAAAGAATTAATTAAGAATCTAAATAAACCTATAAAAACAAGATTTGATAAAATATTAACAAATGATACTATTAAAAAAAATCAATTAAGTGTTAGTGTATATGGTAAAATTTATCACAATGATAAACCTATACAATGTAAATTAAAATGTCATGGACCATTGCAATCAACACATAATGGTCTATTATTAGCAGCAGCAATAAATACTAAATTAAATTATTATCATATTATGAATGATAAATATCCAAAAAATACGTTATGTAATAAATTACCAACTGATGATTTATTATGTAAAAATACGAATGAATTATGGATGAAACCAATACAATATTTAATGAAAAATGGTAAAGAATTAATGAAAAAAATAAATACATTAGTTGAAGAGAAAAAAATTAATTTTAAGAATTATAATGATGTTATTGAATTTATTAATATGTATTATAATATTAATTTATTAAATTCTAAAAATATTTTAAAACCACCTGCTATTTTTTATAATTATTTAGATTTACAATTATATATTAAAAGTAATTTTAAAAAATTTATTTGGGGTAAAACTAAAATTGAAAATCTTTGTGAAAATAAAGAAACTAATAAAGAAATTATATTAACACCTACACAAAATTTCGTTAAAACATATTTTACACCTAGAAATATTAATAAAGGTATCCTCTTAAATCATTCCGTTGGAACTGGTAAAACTTGTTCCGCAATTTCTACATCAGCTAGTTTTGCTAAAGAAAATTACACTATTATATGGGTTACACGACACACATTAAAAGAAGATGTTTGGAAAAATATGTTTGATAAAGTTTGTAATAGTATTTTAGAAGATGAAACCGATAAAGTAGAACAATTGAAAATAATTAAAAAAAATTGGTTTCCAATATTATCTTATAAGCAATTTACAAATTTAATAGCTAAAAAAAATAAATATTATGAAGATTTAGTTAAAATAAATGGTAAAGAAGATCCTTTTAAAAATACTTTAATTATAATTGATGAAGTTCATAAATTATTTACAAATGACCTTAAAATAACTGAACGACCAAATGTAAAATTATTAAAACAAGCTTTACATAATTCTTATACATTATCTACAAATGATTCTTGTAAATTAATATTATTATCAGCAACTCCAATAACAGAAGATATTATGTCTTTAAATAAAATATTAAATCTTATATTACCTATTAATTCTCAATTACCGGAAGATTATGAAGTATTTAAAGAAAAATATTGTGATACAAATGGATTAATAACAACAGAAGGTGTTATTAGTTATATTAATAATATATCAGGAATTGTAAGTTATCTTAATCGTTCTGATGATATTAGACAATTTGCATATCCTGTTTATCATAATGTAATGTCAATACCACCAGTTACTGAAAATTACAATGATAAAATAAAGTTATTAGAGAATACTTTAAAAAATACTAAAGATAAAAAAACGATTAGGAATGATATTAAAGAATTAAAGAAACTTAAAAAGATAATGGAACCAACAATATATATTGAAAAATTAAAATTATTAGAAGAAGAATTAAATAATCCCGTTAATATAAAGACATTAAAGAGTGATATTAAGAAAATTAAAGATCTTAGTGAAAAAGATCATTCAGTCCTAAATGCTATTAACAATTGTTTATAATTAAAAAAATCTTGTTATAATATCAACTAATATATCTTTTAATTCAATTAAATGATTATCAAGAGTTGATAAATCATTTTTAATTAATTTATTTGTATTTTTAAAATCAGTTGTTGTAGTAAGTTCTAAAATCTTTCTATAAATATTTTTATATTTAATATTAACTTCTGCCAATTCTTCAATATTTTGAATTAATTCTTTTGATAATTTATTATAAATATTATCTTTTAATTTATCAATTTGATTTGTTTTCTCTGCTATATCTGTTTTAAACATTTCTAAACGAACAAATTTTCCATTTATTGTATCTATATTATTCATATATTCAGGCGTTCCAGTTGTTTTAGTTTCATTTAATATTGAAATATTATAATTTAATTTAACTTCAGTATCATTTAAAACATTTTTAACCATATTTAATTTTTCTGTTATATCAATTAACGTATTAATTGATAAATAATTAAGTTTATTTTCATTTTCATTTTTATTTTTATTTTTAAAAGGTTCTTTAGTAAAATTAAAAATAACAAAAAATATAATAAAAACTATAATAATAAATAATAATAAATATAATTTATACATTTATTTTGTTAATTATATTTATTAAAATTAATTTGTATAAAATAAATACTATTTATTTATTTCTTTTCTTTTACTTATAAAAGAAGAATTTCTATTAATTTTCATTTTATCTTTTAATTCTTTATATATCTCTCGTTCTTCTTTATTTAATTTTACTAATTGTAATTTGGTTTTTTGTTTTTCACATAAACTACATACATTACCCATAATTAAACTACCTTTTCAACTGTTTCTAAAGCACCTTCAATCCACGCTTGCCTACTACTATATATTTCTCCTACAATCTTTATATTTTTATTTATATTATTTATTTTTTTTTGTATATCTTTTGAATTTACATTCGGTTTCCAAAAATGGCTACCACAACACCAATAATGCTTTGTTATCCATAATGGTTCTTCAACATTCGTATCAGGAAACATTTCTTTTAATAATCGCGTTATTTGAATTTTTGTCTCTTTATTTGATAAAGTATTCCAAAAATTCGTAATATAATCATCTGAATAACTAATTTGAACTAGATCATTTGTAATAGGAATAATAAACTGTAATTTATTATCGGTTACTGTTTTCTTTAGATTTACTAACCATTTATTTTTATTTAGATCATATTTTGCATATATTCGTAATAAATTTCCAACGGATACTGTATCAAATATATCTTTATATTGTTCAAAAAAAGGTATGTTCATATAAGCTTTTTTACATACTGCTAAATATAATTTAGAATACTTTATTTTTCCATTATCTGTAACAATATGATCTGATTTAATATCTTTTAATTCTTTATTAAATTCTATTGTAATATTTTTAGATTTTATATAATCATATAAAGATTTTGATAATATATCTAAACCTCCTTTCAATATAAAAAAATCATTATCTTTAACATCAAAATCTTTCTTTAATGTATAAATAGCATCATATGCATTTAATCTATACATTTCATTTATATAACCTAAAGATCTCTCTAATACTTTTATCTCTTTTGTATTCAAAAATGTTCCTAAATAATTATGAAATATAAATTCTCTTAAATTTAATTTTGATTTATAATGAATTACATAAGACCATAGATCACTTAAAGATTTATAATCAGAACTATAATGCCTCAATAAACCTTGTTCATCTAACATCTTTCCATCTACAAAATAATTCTTATTTGGATTTATATCAACCATTAAATACTCTAAATTAAATTCTTTTATTAATTTCATTACCAACTTCTGCTTTTTACCTAATCTTCCGGCTCCTACATCATATTCACCATTGTATGTATATATTCTTCCTCCATAACGATCAGATTTTTCTATTATTCTTATATCGTTTGTTTTTTTAGATAATTTATAAGCCGTATAAAGTCCTGCTATACCTGCACCAACTATTACAATTGTCATATTTTTCATTATATAAAGAATAAATAATGAAATTACCGTATATATTTATTTTTGATATTGATCAATGTATTGTTGGTAATGTTACACATTTAACAAATGAAACAGTTATTTTTAGAGATTTACAAGAACATTATGGAAAAATAACAAATTATAAATCTAATTTTGATCAAGATATGAAAAATGGATTATTACGTCCTAGATTTATTGATTTTATTCATTGTATTAAAAAACGCTTTGCACCTTGCGAATTATTCTTATATACTAATTCATCTTATAATTGGACAAATACTATGTTAGTTCCTACAATTGAAAAAGCAACTAAAATTAAATTTAATAAACCATATTTTACACGAGAAAGTTCAATATTATTAAAAAAATCATTGGATGAAGTATATGAAAAAATATTTCCAATTCTACAAAAAAAATATAAAATACCTTTAAAACATAAAGATTTTATTATCAATAATAATCTTCTTTTTATTGATAATATTAAAGATAATACATCAACACATATTAATCGACAAATTACGTGTCCTGAATATGATCATTGTCCATATAGATGTCCATATGAAAATATGTTATCAGTATTTGGAACTGATATAATATGGACTGAAAATGTAGAAAAAAATGTATTTAATAAAACAAATATAGAATATTATAATCCATATAGTGATAAAATTTTGATTAAAGATAAAATATTATATAATACTAATAAATTATTAAAAATACGTGATGCTGAATTATTAAATGAAAAATATAAAGATGATAATTTCTATTTAACATTATGTGATAAATTAACTGATTTAACAGATAAAACAATCGCTAATATAAAATGAAAGGTTCTAATATATTTATTTTAGAAATTGATAATTGTATTTTAGGTGATCTTAAATATAATAAAGCACAATACAATATTCATAGATTTATTAACAATATTTATAGAAATAAGAAATATAACATTGAAATTAATTTATTAAGACCGGGAGTTATTGATTTTATTCAATTTATTAAGAAAAAATATAATGCCGAAATTTATATATATTCTTACAATGATACTTGTTGGATTAATGACATTGTTGTTCCTAATATTCAAAAACACTTTACAATAAATAAACCCTATTTTACTAAAGCAGATATTATTAATGATAATTTTCCATTAGATACAATATCTAAAAATATATTTTATCCAAAATATAAAAAAATAAATAATATTACTTTTTTATCATCTTATAATGCTACAATTCAATTAAATAATCGTCAATTAATTGTTCCTGAATATAACAATGTAGAATATATAGATCTATATGAAAATATTATACAATGTTATGGTAAAAATATATTTGATAATAAAGAAATTAAAGATTTCTTTTATAATATTGAAAATAAATTATCAGCTGTATATTTAGAAAATCATACAGATGAAATATATTTAGGATTAAAG
>Ga0315315_10000954_pt1 | contig 26006 bp, 32 predicted proteins | sample M140m3416metaG_FD_203699 | JGI IMG/M metagenome (GOLD analysis project Ga0315315, IMG submission 203699) | Ammonia-oxidizing marine archaeal communities from Monterey Bay, California, United States - M1 40m 3416 | ecosystem: Environmental > Aquatic > Marine > Intertidal zone | place: USA... | reverse complement strand
TATAAATACTTTTGGTGTAAGAGCTAGTGATATAGTAAACTATGTTCCGACCGAAGAATGGGAGGCTGAACTTAAAAACGATTACATTGCAAGATTGAACACCATTGTTCAAACAGAAGATGCGGCTGCTTTAAAATATGATTTAGCTAAAACTTACTTCACAGAAAAAGAAAACAAAAATATTCAAGCTGAGTTTACAGATAATTGGGAGGCAATTCAAAAATCGTGGAGTGATGGATATGCAAGAGGTATGGCTATTGAGCAAATAGTTCTAATGCAGTTAGGGATTACAGATATGGAAGACCCCAACGACAAAGCAGAGGCAGCATTAAAAATTTCAGAAGCTTTATCTCAGCAATCAGGCACACAGTCTCGTGTAAATGCAAGATACTTTGGTCAAAAAACTTCTGCGGAAGGATGGAACAATTTTAAAAGAGACCCGATGGAGTGGGCCGTAGGATTAGCTGCTAACTCTATTAGTCAGATGTTGCCATATGGTATGTGGATTATACCTTCTACGACCGCTACAGGCGTAGGCACAGGTGCAATTGCAGGAGCTCCTGCAGGAGGAGTTGGTGCAGTACCCGGAGCAATTACAGGAGGAGCTTGGGGCTTACGTACAGGATTCGGTGCAACTAGTTTTGCAATGGAATATGGAAATGCTTTCTTAGAAGCAATGGATAGTCAAGGGTATAATTTTTTAAACCCTGAAGATGTTGAGTTAGCTATAATGGATGAAGAAGTATGGGCAGAAACAAATGATAGAGGGGTAAAAAGAGGTTTGACAATTGGTACGGTAGATTTTATTTCAGCCGGACTTGCAGGTAGAGTATTTAAAGCAGGAAATCTTGCAAGTAGAACTACTGCCTTGGGCGCATTTACTGCAGAAAGATTTGCGTTTGACCCGTTTATGGAAGCTACAGGTGAATATCTTGCGCAAAAATCTGTTGGAGATGAAATAGATTGGTTAGAGATTGGAGCAGAAGCCGGAGGTGGTTTTGGTAATCAATCATCACAAGCTGCAGTTAACGTATATATAGACCAAAGAAATAGAAGCACAATAAATATAGCTGAAAAGCTTGCTAACAATAGGTCTTATTTGATGAACGAAAGAGCAAGTAATACAAGAATATCTGAGTGGGCAAACAATATGTTTAAGTTAGGTAAAATAGATGAGGCCACTAATCAAAAGATTCAAAAAAACGTAGGGACAAGAAAAACAGTTAATGAGTTGTTAGGAGTTAACAAAGCTTCTAGATTAAATTCAGGTAAGACAAGAAGAGTAAGAACTAGATTGTCTGAACTAATTGAAGCTAAAAATTTGTTGACGGCTACACCATCATTGAAAGAAGTATATGCTAAAACTATTAAAGAAATAAATGAAGAGATAAGACAAACCGTATTAGAAGGAGATGTAGTATTAGAAAAGGATATACAAAATAATGAAAACGTAGGTGGGACAGGAGTAAACTTAGAGGGGATATTCGGAAAAACAAAAGAAGATGCTGCACCAACATATTATTGGAGAGGTAAGTTAGTTACTAGAGCTAAGTTTATGAACAACGTAGAGAAGCAAAAAGAACCGGGTACACTTCAAAAGTTGCGTGATAAACTTACAGGTACTATAGGAGCGTCCACTAAAGTTTTCGGAGATTTAGAAGCACAAGTAGAACTTAAAAAATTAAAAGATGCCATTCAAGAGCGAAGCACAAAGAAAGTGGATGTACAAGAACAAACCACAGATGGCGGCACAGTGGGAGAAGGAAACGTTCAACAACAACTTACCATTGAAAGTGTCGAGACAGAGACGACCAAACCGGAAGAGTTAGAGGTTGGTACAAATGCTATAACATTTACTAGGGATAGCAAAACAAGAAGCGCAACTTATAGTGAAGTAATTGAAGATGTAAGTAAGGAAAACGATGAACAAACTACAGGGGTTAAAAAAGTTAAGTTTATTGGAGAAGTAACAAATAAAAAAACAGGAAAGAAAAGAAAAGTTAAAAATTCTTCTGTTCCTATAGAAGAAACAAGATATAAAAACTATGATGTAAAAGAACAATTAATAGAAGATGGACTTATAGAAGCTGATGAAGATGTTGATATAGAAGTGATAGAGGTTGTGGTTGTGCCTAAAACAACAAAGTCTAATGCTGCGGGAAATACTATATTTAAAGTAAGAGTAAAAGAAAAAGGAGGGACTGCATTTGGTTCTCCGATTTATGAGGGTATTATAGCCACAGAAAAAACCACTGCAGAAGCAGTAAGCGAAACAACTGAAACTGAAGAAACAACTGAGAAAATATTTAGTGATGTAGAACTAGAAAATATATCTGAAGAGTTAAAAGACCTTGAGGCTTTTGTTAAAAGAGAAAACCCTAAATTCAGCATTAAGCCTAACTTAACTACGCAAGAAAAACAAAAAGCTTTAGACGATGAAGCTTATAGAATTCTTACTGAAGCTGAGAACGCAGGTCTTTCTGAAAACGCATACACAGTTGAGAATCCTCAAGTACAAACCATACCTATTGTTGTAACTGAAAACTCAGAGCTAGGTAAAAGGGTGAAAAGAATGGGGTTAGATGAATTGATTGGAAAGAAAATTAATTTAGTAATGGCTGACCAATTAGTAACTAACTCTAGATATATGGGTGGTCCTTTCTTCCCTTTACAAGATGGATTATATAATAAGGTGGCGTGGGCTTCAATGGACACAAAAGCAGCTGATAAAATTATTAAGGGTGCAATTGATGCTGATTATACTGTTGTATATAATATGACACCTAACGCAGTTAATGCTAATGTTGCAATGCGTACAGAGTTCTTGTCTCGTTTAGAAAACTTAGATGCAGATACACAATCAATTATATTTGAACAAGTTAAAGACCATTTAGCTAATAAAGTTTATGGTGAAAAGGGTAAAGACACCACTAAAGTTAAAGACTTACTTACAAACTCCACAACACTTGAAGAGTTCTTTGATGGTTTAAACTTTGACGTAACCGTAAAAGCTAAAGTTATAAGAGACATCCTTCCAACTAAAACCAAAAATGCAGAATCGGAACTTGGACAAACATTACAAGATTTAGGTATTACATTAGAAGAAGTGCAAGAAAGTATTACCGAACAATTTGTAAAAGATTTACCTGCAGGTGCAATGACTATGGTGTTAGAAGTTCAAGACAAAAATGGAAACAAGGTAACAGAACAAACAAAAGGAGAAGCGTTGATTACGCCTGAGCAGCAAACAGAAGAAGGATTGAAACCACATCCTAATTATCCTGTGTACATAAGAGGTAAAGCAATTGGTCTCCTTGAAGAGACAGTTCCTTTTTGGAATGTTGTACCTGACTCAATGGAAAAAATTGATGCTAAAACTACAGGTGAAATAAAAAGAGATTCAGGAAAAAAATCAACTGCCAAGCAAATAGAAAACGACACTATGAGAAGCGCAATGATGAATGCTGATAAAGCACGTCAAACATCTGAACCAACCGCTTCTCAATACACAAGGTTTATAAACTTATTATCAAAAGCTTTCCCGGGAGTAGAGGTAGTTACAGACCAAACTTTGTTTGATGAGTTATTGTTGCAACCAAGTGTTGTAACTCTTACTACTAAACAAGAAAGAACAGAGAGGCCAATAATATATGGGGCAGTGTTCCAAGGGAAAATATATCTTAACCCTGCACGTTCAAACTTTAACACACCTATTCACGAGTTCGGTCACATATGGAATGCAATGGCTAAAGAGTTAAGACCTGAGCTATACAATAAAGGTATCGAGCTTATTCAAGGTACAGAGTATGTTACGCAGGTGTTAGAGAACAAGCAATACCAAAAAATAATAAAAGAGATGCGTGAGGATGGAGCAACTGAAGCAGAAATCCAAGAGTTCATAAATGAAGAAGCACTAGCTACTGCTATTGGAAACAAAGGTGAGTCATTTGTAAACGCATCAATCAAGAAAGGATTTAAGAATTGGTTAAATAGATTATTCAATTTTGTAAAATCAGTTGTCGGTTTATCTAAATACACTGACGAGCAAATACAAGACATTACTCTAAATGAATTCTTACAAGGAGTAGTAGTAGATTTATTGTCAGGTCAAGAGGTGTTTGTAAACGCTGAAGTTAAAAACATAGACAACACAGTTAAGTTGATGGCAGTTGAAAACGATGCGCTTACAACTATGGTATCATCATTAAGACAAGAAGGTTTTTCTGATGTTGCTATACGTAAGTATTTACAAAGCAAAAACTTCGTTGCCACAGAAATTAAAGAGGCAATGGCCATTGAAACAGACCAAGTTTTATTTAATGATTCTTTTGTTCCTGCTGAGTTTGGTAATGTAGAAGGAGGAATGACTGTGGGTAAACAAATATTTGACCAAGTAATTAAAAAACTAAAAGCTTACGCAAAACCTACTAGAACAAAACCGAAAGCTGAAACTGCTGAGGAAAAAGTAATTAGAGCCAACAAGCTTAGAGAAGCTAACCCAAAACTCTTTGCGTTAACTGATAATGAAATCTTAGCTAAATATCCTAATGTAGGAATCAAAGGAGAAATAAAAGGCGAACCTAAAACAAAAGCACAGATAAGACAAAAAGCTTTAGAATTGTTGAGAGCGAATGAAATATTCCAACAACAACCACAAGTAACTAAAGACGCTCTTGTTGTGGCTTTAGACAGAGTTATAGATACACGTGCTAATGTTCAGGTACAAAAAGAAATAAGTGCCATTAAACGTACAATTAAAAATAGAAAAGAAGGTGCTAGAACTTTACAGGAAGCAAAGAGAAGATTAAGAATGTATATTAGAGGTGCTATTCCTAGAACAGACAACTACACATCTACACAAGTAAATAAGTTTATAAAGATAGTAGCAGAAGCAACAGACGCAACTATATTAAGAGACGTTGATAAGATTAATAAAGAAGTAGAAAAGACACGAGAAAAAATCAAGAAGCTTGTAATTCGTGACATTAAAAAACTAGTAAAGGATAAATCAAAGAAAAGAATAACAGAATCTAGAAAAGGAAAAAGTAAAGGAGTAAGTGCAGAGACACAGGCTTTTATGGAGCAAGCTGATATAGTTTTAAATTCGGTGCTGAAAAACGATGTAGAGAAACTAGAAAGCATCAGACAAGAACTTGCTGAAAACGAACAAGAGATATTCCAACTTATATTGAAACTTAATGATGGTCAGAAACTTACACGTGCAGAAGAACGATTGGTAAATCTAGCCTATGCATATGACAACTTCTCAGACCTTCAAAGTTTATCATTAGAAGAAGTTCAAGCTTTATTACAAAAGCTTAAGACGCTGCGTGCTGAAGGAATAAAAACTTTCAAATCAAGAAGAGAAGCTAGAGCATTAGAACAACAAGCAATCAACAAGCAAGCAGAGGAACAAATAGTTGAAGACTATAGTGATATTGTAGTTGATGATGAAGGTAATGCTAAAAACTCCCAACAACTAAGAAGAGATAGAGAAAACATAAACAAGCTATTGAATGATGGTAAGTATATGAAATGGATTATGGCTTACCTAAACCATTGGAGAATGAATAATTGGAACTCAGTAATTACTGCGTTTACCAACAATATGAAACACTTAGGAACTCTAACTACTCAAATTGACAATGCGGGTCGTGGTAAGTTTTTCTTTGAGAACATTTATAAAAGATTAAACAGAGCTGACGAAGCTAATATGCAAGGTTACTTTAGAACACAAGACACCATTGATAGTATAGTGAATACGATAGAAGGTATTGACAAGGGAATGAGACAAGTAAGAGAGTTGGTGTATCAAAAAGGAGTAATAAATATACGAGTGCGTGAGATAAAATCTGACGGCACAGTTCAAGAGAATTTTCAATCTGCAGATTATAACCGAGACCAACTATTAAGAATATACGCACTATATAAAGACCCTATCCAACGTGCTAAATTAGAGAAACAAGGTTTCACTCCAAAAGTAATGGAAGATGTTGAAGCATTCTTAGGTACGCAGCTTACACAGGTGGCAGATAAAATTGTAGAGTATTTAAGTAATGATTACTATAATGGTATCAATGATGTGTATCGTCAGGTCAACGATGTTAATCTTAGCTATATAGCAAACTACTTCCCAACACAAACAGTAAGTACCGCAAGGTTCGGAAGAATGTTAGAGGACGGAGACTTTGGTGGTCTGTTTAACGCAGAAACTTCCCCTTCATTAAAAGAACGTGCTAACGTAAAAGATGGTGTGAAAACTGATGTTACCTTTACTCAAACTCTAGAAACTCACGTAAAACAAATGGAAAGGTATAAAGCATATGCTGCTCCAACAAAAATATTAGCAGGGATAATGAGTGACCCATATGTTGTTAGTATGTTAGAGGCAATGGGTCTTACAAAAAATGTAAGGACCGCTATTAATTATGCGATAAACCCTGATGCGTTTGCAAATAATTCTGCTACTAATTTTAAATTTATTAATAAGCTTCAAAGCCGATATACATCATTTGCTCTTGCTTTAAAACTAATGCAGATTCCAAAACAAGCATCTTCATTTATAAATGCTTTAGAGGAATATACTTTCAGGAAAGGCAAAGCCACTCCCGGTTTAGATGTATTAATGTTTATGTTTGATTCAGCCGTACTTGCAGCCAACCTAGTAGCTGAACTAGTAGATTATGGATTAGATAAAGGAGCGGGTATTAAAATTGGATTAGAAAACAAACCTTTCCAAGAAGCTATGCTTATGTCCGGTACGTTTAGAAAACGTGTGGCCCTTGGTGTAGAAGGAGACTTAATGGGATTAGAATCAGGTCAACCTACATACGGTAACTTTGAAACCAACCAAAAACTATGGGCTAAACTTGGACGAAGAGGTAGAAAACTAGCAGCAATGCCTACCATCATTGGTGACTTTATGGGGGTAATGGGATATATGGTTAACTATAGACGTAACATAAAAAATGGTATGTCAAAAGCTGAAGCACTAGAAGCTTTTAATGATTACAATGCTACGCAGCAATCAAGAAGAGCTACTGAAAAAATCCCTCTTCAGATGAACCCAACCATATTTACAAGAGCATTTACAATGTTCGGCAGTACATTGTTTTTGCAGATGAATAAAGTTATGATGAAGGCAGATTCAATTTTAATGGACGGGACAAGATATGTTAGAGAAGGACAAAACAAACAAGACCTACCAAAACTAAAAGACATAAGAGGGTTATACTTGAACTTAGCAGTAGCTAACGTAATGTTTACGGCAATGTCAAACATATTTTTACTAACCCGAGGTGATGATGAGGACAAGCAAATAGCTTATCAAAGAATGAAGGACGCAATGTTTGGATTAAATTTAATTTATGCTCTCCCATTTATAGGTCAATATGCTGAACAATCTATGAATGATTTAAGAGGTTCGAGAAGAAAAGCATCCGGGGGTATAAACCCTATACTGTCTGTATACAGTAAATGGAGAAATGGAGTTCAATATGATAATGCAAACGCTATATTACAATTAGCAAGAGTGACAACTGAAATTGGACTTGGAGTACAAGGTGACCCACTTATAGGTTTAGCGGAAACGTTTAGCGGTCAATTCGATGAAGATTCAATGTATAAAATGCTAGGTGTTAGTTATTCATATAGACCTAATAAACAGTCTTCAAGTAGAAGAAGTAAGAAAAGAAAATCACCCGCAAAAAGAAACACTAGTGACATTGACATAGAGTTTGAATCAATTGACTTTGAATAATTCAATCTTTTGTTTTATTAAATAACACTTCTCATATTCTTCTGTCTCTTCAAAGTATTCTAGTAAATCAAATAATGTTTGAAGTTCAAGGGGGTGTTCAGGATTATGAATAAACAAGCCGTCATCTTTAATTATAAAGTCTTCAGGTTTTTCCCCCATAACAACTCTATATGAGTTCTCGAATGCTCTATCAATATCTAATTCCATTAGTATCTTAAATATTTTAATCCGCTTTGCTTAGGATAATACACCATTAACTCTTGGTCATTAGCAGCTCCTTCTCTAGGTTTTCTTCCACCCCATCTAAACTCTCCTTGTAGTTTAGTTACTTCACCAAATATAATTCCATCGTAACAAGACCAAATAATAATTGGATTTAATCGTGGTTGACACAACTTAACTACTTTAGACGCAGATATAGGTAAGGGATATGCGTTAGTTATGTTTTTGTTTCTACCCTTTATTTCTACATAGGATACAGGTAACCCTTGTTGGTTTAGTATTTTATAATCTATTTGATTAGGGCCAAGTTTTTTAAACTTTAATTGTGGCCTTAATTTTATAAATCTTTCTATTGCTTGTTTCTCTCTTTGCCTATCAGACTCGCTCTCAAATCTTTTTGTCATAATTCCATTAAACAGTTTATTGCCGTGTGTCCGCCTAATACAACTCCACACCCTATTGCTTGTTTCTTAAAATGTTTTGCGTATGCTGCTGCGTAAGCAGTGCAATCAATCCCACACCCTACCTGCATACCAAACACTCTAAAGTTTCTGCCTACCATCCACTCTGTGTATGCTTGTGTGTGTATGTGTCCTTGTACTGTGGACATCATATCGTTTTTACCTTTGGTTCTTGCCGTGCCTCCCTCTCCGTGTACATATTGTACACCATCGTAGACAAATCTTTCACCCCAATTCCAATTTGTTCCAAGCACTTCGTTATAACTTTTAATCCACCTCTTTGGAATCTGAGATTCAAATGCTTTCCTCATTATCATTCGGTCGTGATTACCTATACATACATCAGCTTTAGGAAATGCAACTATCCAATCTTGTATACAATCTATTGCCATATCTAATTCATCTCCACCACCCATCCCGTCCGGGTCAGTGGTATGAAAAGAACTATAATGATTGTCAATTATATCTCCTATAAATATTACTTGATTACAATTGTATTTAGCATATGTATCTTTACAAAACTCAAAGTATCCTTCTAAAGTAAATGGTGCGTGTAAATCTCCTATTACTAATATTCGGCTTTCTTTTTTTGTTAGGTAATCGTATGCAATTTTTTTGTTTCCGTTTAGACGTGGCCTGAAATCGTTATACTTCATCCTTAATAGATTCTTTTATATAGGTAAGATTAGCTATCAAGACATCCACTGCTAGTTCTACTTCAGGATATTCCCTGTCTATTAATGCTTCATAAAGGTTGGAGGTTTGGTCGTGAAGACCATCCATTAGGGTGTTAATGTATTGTACTCGTTGTTTATCTAACGGACTTATTGGCATTACCTATTATTGGGTTAAACATCGTTATGAGATTTATGTATTCCATTGTTATTTAAATATCTATTTAACACTATTTCATAACTTTTTATTTCGTGTTCTTTCCCTCGACTGTCCAATAATTCAAAGATGGAAGAATATTTTTTATATGTTTTATTACTCTTCTTTAATTTCTCTATTTCTAAAAGTAGCGATTTTTTTTCATATCTCAAAGATATTATTAATCTTTTTAGTTCAACTCTTGTAAATTCGTGCATTGGGTCATACTTTCTTAAGTATAAATCTTCTATTCTTTCATACCTTTTTCTTAATATTTTATCATATTTAAGATGGTTGTCTATGTGTTTTAAGTAATGAATAGGTGTAGCGTGATGTACGTTAAGAAACTCAGCTAATATACTTGGCCCAACTCGATTGTATTTTTTTAATATTTTACAGAATATAGCACGAGCCTCGGTGTATTCTCTTTTTCTTGTTCTTTCTTTTAAGTCAAGTTCAAATTCTGTGTTTATAATTTCTTTTAAGTAATGTATTGGTTTTGATTCCATTTTTCTAATGTTTGATTTAAATTCATATAATCTAGAAACTCATCAACTTCAATGCTTTCCATTGATAAAAATACAGGATACTCTCCCGGCTGATGTATGTATTCTATTGTAAAATAAAAAGGGTTTTGTGTTCTTATAACCCCCGCCACTTTCTGTGTCCACCCTTCCTGCACAGGGAGATTATCTAAGTTTGTTTCGAGCTGATGAACTATTTTTAAACTGTAGTGTACAGGGATTGATTTTAATTCTTCAATAAACCAATCGTCAAATTCATAACCCATATCAACCTCTATGTACCTCTGTCCTAAATCCATACTTCTCTAACTCTTTTAATCTATATTTTTGTAGTTCAGATAATTTACCATTCCCTTTCTTACACTCCACAAATAAAACATCTGCTTCTTTTGGGATAGCTATCAAATCAGGTATCCCGTTTTTATTTGTAACAGTTAGCTTAAGCACATAGTACCCTTCGCTTTCAAGTTCTTTAATTCTTTTTCTCTGTATCTCTTGTTCTGACATAGTCTAAATAAAAACCTATAGCAACTATAATGTTCATTGCTACGGATGACAATAGTTCATAGGCTTGATGAAAGTCGTGAATAGATAAATGTATATGACCCACAACCCAAAAAGGTATTGCTAGATTTTGGCTTATCCATATCAACAAAAATCTTACAAACCTCATACTATAAAGTTAACAAATCTTTTTTAAAGTGTCTGACTGTGTAGTCTTTCTTCTTACAAACTGCTTTGTATATTTCCTTTTCTATTCCATCCTTGGCAAACACCCAATACACATCGCTTTCTAATCTGTCTATCGTGGTCATTCTATCTCTTGATTGCCAATAACTTGTGGCTGAAAAATCTATGTTGTAATAAACTAATACTTCTGCCTCTTTCAAAGATATGCCCTCTCTCCCGCTTACAATTTGGAGAGCTATACTTTTGTTTGTCTCTTTAAAGAGACTAAGCTCTGTACATATATCATCTCCATAAACTTCTTTGATGGCTTTGAGCTCTTGCTTAAACTTGTAGAAGATAGCTATCTTTTTTCCTGCAAATTTTTTATATATAAACTGTGCCTTGCTTGTATCAATTACCATTCCTTTTCCTGATTCAAACTTTATAGTGCCTGAATATAATTGATGTAACTTCATCATTAATTTTACCGGGGTGTCAGCTAATATAACTTCTTCCTCTCCCTCTACTACTCTGTTTCGTTTTAATTTTCGACACAAAGAATATGTAACATCATCCATTTCAACATTAAGTATGTGCTCTTTTGTATCGACCTTAAACCCTGCATCACTCTGACTAAACCTATATGTGTAAGGATTCATTTTATTTATAATAGTTTCATAACCTCTTGTGTAATCATTGATGTACATTGAGTTTATTTTCTTTTGTCTTTTGTCTACATATTGATTGGCAAATTTGTAAAATGTTTTATGTTCCTTAAAAGGATTAGTTGGAATACCAAACACCTGATGATACATTTGACTGTAACTCTCAGGTGTAGGTGTTCCTGACATCAAACAAACTAAACATCTGTTTACTTTAATAATATCACGAACCTGCTTGGCTCGTTTGTTAGCTTTAGGAAATGCCCCTAAGCTATGTGCTTCATCTACAATTACCATATCCCATTTAACTTCAGGTATCTTGTGAATGCTTTCATAATTAATTACCAATAAATTGTACAAAGGGTTTAGCATTTCATAATCTTTTTCTATACTACGTATTGCTTTCTTCTTGGTAAGAAATAAAACACTATTACATTTAAGTCTTTCAGCAATTCCTAATGCAGTTAATGTTTTGCCTGTGCGCACCTCCATAGCTAAGTATACAAATTTGTGTTCAATAATTGTATGACTAGCTTTATTGATTATATCTAGTTGGTAATTTCTAAATTCCATCGATAGTTCCTTGTACTTCTAATTCGTGTTTGCTTCTAAACCTAATCCATCTACCTTCTCTATCTCTTCCTTCATCAGGCGGACAGTTAAATTTATAATTACTATATGCGTTCAGCCATTTATAAAATCTATTTCTACTGATTGTCATTTTAGCTTTTGGTGCATAGTCAGGATACTCTCTAATAAATTCTAAGTATAACTCTTGTTTGTATCTTCTTACATTTTTTTCTAAAGATGGATTGTCTGTGTCTCCCTCTATGAGTCCACACCATTCTATAAAATCGTGTGAGGTTTCTGCTGATAGTTGTCTTATCTTTAAGTTCAAGAACTTTGACTTCACTAATCCTTTATCTAAAAAAAGTTGTAAGTTTTGTATCATATAGTTATCAAACTGACACCACTCTTCATCATTCCAATCTCCAAACATTAACTTTCCAAACTCATCAAGCGGAGTATTATTTTTATTATAATGTTGATGCAACTCTACTTCCCATTTTCTTCTAGCAAATGAATTACCGCTACCCTTGATAGCGTAGTTTGTTGTGATAGCTATCTTAGGTGACTTACTAAATGGTATCTTAATAGCATCTTTGTTTTTCTTTTCTAATGTTAATCCCTCTGTAACAACACTAAACAATCTTTCAAAGTCAAAATGTTTTTTTACATCATCGAATACTAATATCTGTGTGTCAGCGGATACTAACTGATAAGCAAAAGACCTTTCAAATGCAAATGATTTACCATCTATGGTAACTACTTTTTTCATTTGAGATATAGCATTCATAAATATACCTTTACCTGTACCACCTTCAGGGTTGTCTGATATTACTTCATCATTTAAAATTACTGCCGGGCAGTAGGATAGATTTTTGTGTGCGTGTAATAAAAAACCTATTGTACTTTCCATAGTTTTTGTACGACTTTCTTCTTTGGCACATATATTATTTATGAATTTTTTATATGTACAATCTTTTATTTCACATAAAGAAAAGTTTCTGTCAATGATATGTTCTTTCCACACGTAACCTCCTAAATCTAAATAGTCAATTGGTTCGACTGCATTTTTAGTAATTCTTACCGCACAATTTCTGTAATACAAATAAGACGTGTCTTTTGAATCTTCTATAAAGTATATATCTATGGTGGCTAGTAAAGTAAGAAACTCTTCTCTAAACAATCTGACGGTGTCAGCAAAATAATTATAGATACTTAAGTCATCTAAGTCCATTAAATGATTTAAAATAAAGTCCTTGATTTCTTTTTCAGAAGTGTGGTCAATTAAATTATTTGTTACTTTAACAAATACATAATTCTTACTTCCTTCGGGACAATATTTGTAGTATCCGTTGTCTTCTAAGAATCTTTTAAATTCAAAATGTATAATTTTAATAACTCCTTTTTCATTTTTAGACCAAAAGATAAATTTACTATCCTCTTCTTCAACTCTTTTTAATACTGCATCTATAGTCGAGCCATCAATGTTAGTGTCTTCTAGTTGATGTCTTATTTCTTTTTTTGAAACTCCTCTTCTTAGACTTGCTTTTATGGATGAGATTGCTTCATCATCTTCATAATACTTCGTGCCAAAGTTTTGTCTGTTAGCATAGGCGGAGTCTATTGTTCTTGTGATTTCACTTTGAGGAAAATCTCTTGTTGCATATTGATTAAGCACGTAACCTGCTAACGATTGGTTTATTCCATAATCATTAAATGCCATTGCTAACACGTATACGTTTTGATTTCTCTGTCCTTCCATCATTGGATACTTCTTAGTCCACCACTTCACTAAAATTTCTACGACTTTATTTTCATCTGTGATAGGAATAGTTGGTGAATCATTTACTGTATGCTCTACATAATCTATATCAGCTAACGCATCCCACACCGATGAATTTTCATTAACATATAATAGAGGGTCATAAGATTCGTAACATACACGACTGATGTTCTTACACATCTTATCAAAGTATGGTGAATTGAAATGATGTTCTAATGCAGTAAAATAGTTGACGTGGTTTTCAGAATCATTTGGTATCTTTACTATGACTTTTAATCCGTTGCCACTTGGAGAAATAAAAACAGAATACACGAATTTATCTTTCGTTAACTTTTCTTTGTCCTCTAATAAATTTTTCTTTCTTGTGTACCCATCAAAATCTAAACAGATATAACCTGAATGTTCTAGTAATGATGAGTCTTGTCTTGTGTTAAATGTCCCACTAAAACATACTGCGGGTAAACTTTTTTTTAAGTCGTTTCTTTTTGTTTTGTCTTTTTCAGAACGTATTTCTTTTACTAAATTTTTTGAAGCTCCATCCTTTATCCTCTCTAATATATCTGTTATGTTTCTGTAAAAAGGTGTCTGTGTTTCTCGTATGTTTTTGAATATTGTGATGTTTGATGTCATTATGATGTCGATTTGATGTTGATTTTAATTTTGTAACTCCTTCATTGTCAGGCTCGTGATAGTTTGTGACAATTTTTTCTTCATTGTATAGGGAAGAAAAATAAGTAGATATAAAAATATATAAAATAAAAATAGATATAAAAATTTCTAACATATTGTCACAAAAAAAGGGGGAAGGCGTTTCATTCTTCCCCCAATTATTAAAAACTAAACAATTAAAAAGGTAAATCATCGTTACTCTCTGCCACAGGTTCTGCCACAGGTGTAGGAGTCTCTACCTTTGTTTTTGGTTGGTATAATTCAATGTAAGGATTACCACTTCGTGCTACCTTTACATCTAAATTAACCCATCCATTTTTTGCGTGTGTTGTCAAGAAAGGGATTGCTTGGTCTACCTTTACTGATACACTACCGACTACAAAGTCAGGTGCGTTTTCATTTGGTTTCTTAAATGAAAATCCATCTGCAAATACTTTGTCTTCTGATTTTACTTCTGCCATATTAAATAATTTTTATGTTTCGTTCCAAATGTTTGATTGTCTCTGTGATAAGTCTTCCCTTATCTCCCAAACTCCTACACGTAATTGGAACTTCAACGTGCATAGTTTTAGGTTGTCTCTTTGAGGAGACATATTGTTTTAATCTTTTAAAATAATTCTTCATTTAAAAAATATTGGTTAATATCTTCAGTAGAATTTTTACTAAAGAACTTGTTATAAACTTCAACTGCTCTTTCTACTTTCTCTCTTCCTTTATCAAGGAAAGCATCTGTAGTAGTAAATACTCCTAACTGCTCTGTGGTCTTGTCAATGACGTAAAAAACTAATGGTCTGTCAAATAACATTTGATATATGTATGCTTGACTATCATAATTATATGCCTTTGCAGTATAGTGAAATTTTTTGATATCTCCACTAGTCTTAACATCAATTACACATTCTTCGGTAACAATGTCTGCCTTCCCTTTCCAATCTAAACCGCATAACTCCATAACATTTGGTTCTTCAAACTTATTTCCTACCGCATACATTGAATCGTGAAAGAAAGAATTACCTTTCATAATATCTGAAAGTCTGTGCATTTCATCCCATTCTTTTTTTAATAACAAAAAGTTTTCTCCGGATTCCGCCACTTGTTCTTTATACGCTTTTGTATTTCTACTACTCACATCTACCACATTCCAATCTTTAGTTTTATTTGGCTCTAATAAAATTTGATGAAACAATCTTCCTTTCATAAAGTTTAAATTGTCTTCTCTTTTTACGCCATATAATTTTGGATTGTTAAGTAGTACGCCTATGTCTGAATTACTAAGGTAACTTCTTCCAAAACTTCCGTAGTATTCTTTATCTTCCCTTAATTGTTTGATTATATCTTTCATTCTTCTTCCTTATTTCCTTTCCATTCTTTTCTATAATCCCACCTTGGTCTTGCATTTTTGTAACTATCTTGTGATAGCTTAACAGTTTCTTTATTTAAAATGTTACCTTCTAAATCTAGAATGGTATAACCTTGTGCAATTAAAAGATTCATTGCTTTTGTTTGTTCTTTAGCCCTTTCACGTATTCTATACGTTTCAAAGATTTCATTACTTATTGGGTCTGACATAGTTTTATTTTTTATATAGTTCTGATATTTCTTTTTTTACTTTAGTTGTCATAGAGTATTTTGTTTTTAACGCACTACCTATATCTTCTAAAGACTTCGTTCCTTTATTGTTGGCTATGTACATTAATACATTACCCCAATTCTCATCACCTATATTTAAAGAAATAGTTTTTACTTTTTTAGGTGTTGCTTTAGTTTTAGTTGGCTTAGATTGATTTACAATAGCGTTCCCAACTTCGTTTGCTGATGCTACTGAGGTGTCTATACCAATACCAAAGTTCCCTAATGCTCTACCCCACGCTGATGTCTCACAGTTTTCAACGTAAGATGTTTTGTTAATGAAGGTGCTACCTTTTTCTTCCTCTGCCATTCCTGTGGCTATTACTTTACCTTCTTCATTTGTAATAGTGGCAAGGATAAGGATTGATTTGTCTGTTTTCTCCAACACTTCTGATGTTAAAGAAAAGTTTGGATAGTTATTTCTGAAATAAATTAGTCTTTCGTTTACTTCAACGTAAAACTTTCCCTTAATGTTTACTGTTTTAAGCTTTGTCATTTAATTTTGATTTAATTTTATTATAATTATTTATGATTCTGTCTCGGTGTGCTTTTAAAATTTGAATACTTTTAAGTTTGTCCTTATTGTTAAGTGCTTCACTAATTTTGTTTTCTAATACTTTTAGTTTCCTACGACAATTAGACAAATATAATACATAAACCCCACATTTCCAACCATTTTGTGTAAAAGTCCAATATTCCTCTGCAGTAGCTTCAGAATAATGGTCGCCTCCTCGTGTCATATTTAGTATTATAATTCGATTTGTTTCATCTTTCATTATCTTCCACCCATAACTTATGGATGCAGTGAATTCATCACCATCTAAGTCCACTGTATAATGGTCTTCTCTTGCTTGATTATATATATCTAATAATGTTAGTTCCATTTTTTTAATATTCTATTAAAAGCTCAACGTCAATCTCATCAATGATAGAAGAGTAATCTCGGTCTGCTTCATACATTTTAAGTGATACTGCTATTCCGTGATGGATGGAGGAGTGGCTGATGTCGTAACCCATTCTCTTCATATGTTTTTGAATGTATGTTAAACGGATGCCTCTTTTTGCACATAAAAAATAAAGCAAATGTCTTGCATCTACTACTTCTCTCTTTTTGCATTTCTCAAATAGTTGTTCCTTTTCTATATCAAAAAGTTTACATACTTTTTCAGTATACGAGTCAAATATTTTTTTTCTTATCATTATTCTTTAATTAAATTGTTATATACTATTTCTTCTACTGCACTTAAACTATTAGCAGTCACATCAGGATGGAAAAACATACCACTATCGGTAAGCTCTATTACTTCACCCCCGGCATATCTAAATACATTATCAGAGTTTAACACTCTTCCCGTGGGATAGTAATGTTCATACTCTTTACGATTCATAAGCTGACCTGAGTCTCTCCATTGTTTTAGACTTGGAGTGTCATCTACCATTTGTTGTAGTTTTTGTAGATAACTTCTGTCTTTAAAGTTCTGTCTCTTCAAAGAGACAATCTCTTCTAATATTAATTTTTTCATAATTTCCTTTTGTTTATTTGTATAAAAATAAGAAAAGTTTTAGACTAATCCAAATACTCTTCATCTAATTGTTCTTGTCTAGTCATCACAAGACAGTCACCAACAAGCATCTGCCCTGCTAATGCTGAGGCTTCAATATTCATTTGTTGATTTAGTAAAGCCCCTTCTTCGTTTACTACAATTACATACTTCTGTGTGTACACGTATTCAATCCAACCCCCTACGGCTTTCTGTTTTGATTTCAAGCCGTGATAGTTGTAGTTTTCGATTTTTGTGCCGTCTGCTTTAATTAATTTTGCCATAGTTATAATTTTAAGTCGTTAATTTTTACATACCAATAGCCGTCTATTAGTTTTTTATCTGCGTCCTCCCACCAAGTTCTTTTAGGTAGGTATCCAACCTCCACTCCAATGTCTAGTCCTAGCTTTAGAGCCTCATCTATCTCTTCATCACTTTCTATTACCGACTCTGTACCATCATCATATAACGCATATAGTGTGTGGTTTTTCCACAAGTCTCTGACTTGCTTTACGCCTGATTTCATATGGTGCGTTACAATCATCCATATGAAAGCATCTTTAGTTACTTTTACATTTTTACTCATATTAATAAATTTTAATTGTTATTTAATAAGTCTTCTAATTGTATCAATTGTATCAATTGAAGCTTCTTTGTTTTCTGCGCTTTCTGTTGAATGATGGATATCATTCTCAAGTACAGTAAGTAATCTTCCTATTTGTTGTAGGTTTTTTAAAATTGCTATTTCCATTCTTCTTGAATTTTATTTGCGTACTCACACGCAGAGTTATAAATATTTCTATCGTACTCTTGTACAAAGTCCACGAACAGATTCATCCACTCATAAACTGATGATGAGGTAAAACTATCCATTGCTCTAACTTCGATATCTTCTTCATACTTTAGTCCGCTTATATGCGTTACCACATATTTGTCAGGCTTGATATAATCACATATCATTTGTATCTGAGTTACATCATCTTCCGCCTCCCAATCTTTTCCCAAGACTGAGTCGGCTACTTTTTCTAATTCGTTTTCTTGAACGAATCCATAGGTAGACATATACCTACCATATTTAATTTTAGTTCCCATTGTTTTATTTTTATTGGTTAATACTAGTCTCTTCGAGGAGACTAGTTTCAAGTATTTAACTATCATCAGTTAACCTGTTCTCTATCCATAGTATTAGTATTTAGAATATTCTACTTCTTCTTTTTCGTACTCTGCACCACATCCTGTACATTTAAATATCTCTCCATTTGGTTTCAAGTCGTTGAAACAATCTGTGCAGTATGGAGTTAGACTTCCATTCTCATAGTCCATTGTGAGTTGTGTACAAGTGGGTGTATCGAACACACTATAGTCTATTGGTGTTGGAGCAAGAGCATCAATTAGATTTGAATATCTACTTGTGTACTTGTCTCTCACAACTATATTGGTGTCACGCTTTTCTGTCATAAAGTATACCCAACACTTAAGTTGTTTCCCTTTGACCACAATGTTTACTTCTTCACGCTTGTACCATTTCGGGTGACTTTCTAATTGGTCAAGTCTACCGAGTCGTTGGTCACTGACCTTGAACACATCTACTTCTACATTATATCCCACGCCACTCTCTTTGTATAGGTATGGCAGACCTGATACTACTAAAGGATATTTCTCTGCAGTTTTACCACGCCCAAGATACATTGCTGACCTTAGTAAATGATAGTTGCCTTCACCCCTTTTCAAAGTACCATATACTGCAACCAAGTTGTCTTGCAGTACATTAGTTTTGGAATACCACACGCCATTACGCTTAGTAAATAAATGTTTGTTGAATATCTCAAATGATTTTGTGTGAGTATTAATAGCCACGAATCTTGAATCGTATTTTGATAGTTTGTTCTTCCACGCTTGTCGTGGCATTGAACCTAGTTCGATTGCAAGTTGTTCGCTATCTGTCATCTTATCACTACCATATCCACTGATAGTACCATTGTGCATCAGTAGTTCATCTGTGTTATTTCCACAGACAAATGGATGGGTGTTAGCTTTTGAAACTACACCCTTTGTTTTGTATCTAAAGTGAGCAATGAATGGTCGCTTTGTCTTTAGAGTTTTGTACTCACTAGACTTTAGTTTAATCATTTGATAGTTATCAAGATAAACTATACCTAGTCCGTGAGGATTGATTTTACTAGCAGTCTTTAGAATACTAGTTGACATAGGTTTGTCATTTTGTTTGATAATAATTATACACATAATTTAATTTTAATTTGAACAAAGATATGAATAAATTTAGACATAGCCAAATTTATCTTTTACTCTGTCTTGATTTGTTTTAACTTTTTCCACTCCGATTATTTTATGTCCTTTGTTAGACATAAAGTTGTACCAATTCTCAAAGTGTCTCTCATCGTTGAATTGCTTAGGGAACGTTGAATAGTTCCCATAGCAAGACTTTATACTTTTTATATATTCTACCATATTATAGATTTATTTTAGTTCCATCTAATTTGATATCCTTCCAATGTAAGTCAACGATATAACCCATTTGAACATATCCACCTTCTGCATCTTTCCACTCAGTGTGAGTAGGAACTTTGATATTGTATCCGCCACTCATCTGAACAAAGAATCTTGCAGTGTCAGAATAAACTAAAGCATCTTGGAGTAGAAACTCAACTTCACCATCGTTTGCCAATGGTAGCAGTAAGTGATTATTTTCAACTTTAGATTTATACTCAGCATAATGTTTGGTGTAGTGAAAATCTCCTTCACACCCACAAGTACAAGCATCGATTCTGCCTTTGTAAACTGCTTTGATTCTTTCATACTTCAAGTCAAAGTTTCTTTCAACTTCGTGACTTGGCTCTACGTTTTTAAATTTAATTGTTGTCATTGTTTTTAATTTTAATTGTTTGACATTGACTAGTCTCTTCAAAGAGACTAGTTTCGGACATTCAGTCCATCATCAGAATGCCTTAAATAATTCTGATTAAGTGACTTACAATCATTATTAATCCGAAGACTACTAATGAGGTAAGTGCGGTTAAAAATCCATTTACGATTGTTTGTAATAATTGTTTAGTTTTCATTTTATTATAATTTAAATTTATATTTCTGTTTCAACCTTTTGGTATCATCAGGAGTAGCACTCACTACCCTACAGAGAGCAGTTTTACATCTTGCTCAGGATGACAACAACACTCTTATATTCTTCTTGCTCTGTCTTGGTAGACTCTAGTGCACTCAGCAATTGATTCGTGTATTCTTCCTCTCATTATAAAGTCTCTGTAATGAACTGATTGAGAGAAGATATAATCAACCTTAGCTTCATCATATTCATACATTGACATCAACGTTGGCTTCACCTTCTTCAAGAAAGCTTTGAAGCTTAGATTAGGATGATTAACCGCAGTATCTATAAGTAGGTAGAAGAACTCATACCTTCTCATACACTGCTTAACAGAGGTGAATCTTGAAGGTATTCTGAACTCTATCACTTTCCCTTTGTCTAAGCACATCTGATACTTAGGGTGAAAGTTTCCTTCATAATTTATATCTTCAATTTGCATAGCGGGTCTCCAAGGATTGTTAGTGGGAGCAGTCTCAAACATTCTCATATTGTGATTGCAATATCCATTCTTAAGCCTTTTCTGATACATAGCCATAATCAATCCTGAGAACCTTCTGACTCTCTTAATAAGCTCAGCTCCTGACATCCCTTCAACCGCAATGCTGATATGTCCACCGCACCTTTTGTTAGAAGGTGAATACTCATCGTTGATTACTTTCTTTGCTTCGTGAAACATATTGAAAACTTTGTTTCTCCACTGCGAAGGTGGAAGTAGAGGTAAGATATTCGTTACCGCTTCAAATCCTGAATTACCTGACACACCACAAGAAGAGTCTCTCTCAAAGCCTTTGAACAGATTGTATTCCTTTACACAGGTTCTGTGTAATCTATTCTTCTCTATCTCATATCCGATTGTGAACTTACTTGAGTAGTCACCTTCAAACTCTATCAGGTTACGAGTCTCTCTAGACTTAAGACCCTTGATGTCACCACCCTTAGCACCTTTGTGCATTTCACGTGGCTCAGGTGAATCGTGGTAGCCACGAACCATTGCTCTGTGAGAGTCATCTGTTAATAAATAATTTATACTATTTTCCATTTGTTGTTGTTGTTTTTGTCTCTTCAAAGAGACTAGTTAATTAATCGTTTCTTAGTTCTGATTTAATTTTCGCTAACACTCTGTAAAGTTCTCTAACAGAGGTCTCTGATAATCCCCAATTATCTGTAAGGGAACTCTTTAACTCACCATTCTCATCATATGTGATTGAGACACCTTTTCCATTTGGCATAAACCCTTTCTTGATAGAAAATGAAATCATTGTTTTAGGTGAATTGTTATTTCCACCTGAACTTGTTCCATTCGCTCTCTTGATTAATTCAGCTACTGAACGCTCCACAGTCTCACCATTGTTCTCTGCCTGAGTACATTCTCTCTTATACTGAGTAACTATCTCAGGTGACTCGACTTGTACCTTAGCTACCTTCATTACTCTGTAGAAGTGCGCTTTACTGATACCCAATGCTTTATTGTAAAAATCCTCTGTTGACCAAGTAATTCCATTATCCTGAAATTGTCTCTGACCCTCTTCTGATTTAAACCACTCGAAGCCCACGTTCACTAGCTTCGCATATTTTAGTGATGTCTCGAACTGAGACTTTCGCTTGTCTTTGATGTCTTGCGCTAAGGCATCGATTCTAGAAAGATTCAGATGACCCCTAACCTCAGTTGAGGTTAAAAAATCCGACTCTATTTCTAATAAATTGTTTCTCATTTGTTTAGTTTTTTTGAGATTATTATTTCTGTTTCTGCTTTCGCTTCATCAGGTAAGGTACACACCTTACGACAGAAGGGAGTCGCACTGGAGCGACCCCCTTTGATTTTAGCTCATCCAATTTTCAGGAGTTTCAGACCATATGAAATTCTTGTTTATGAACTGCGTTCTGCCATCATCATATGTAACAATTACTGCAGTTACATAATCATATTCAATCATCTTAGGAGAAGTTGTATATACTCTGTCAGAAACGACTACGTTTTTCATTCCAAATTCTGCTACTAGATGAAAGTTACATCCTGTGTTCATATCAGGTGAACAAGTCATTTCTTCGTTATTTTTTACCTCTCCTACTCTACTTCTGTTGACCATCACATATGCATCTTTTTCTGCATCAAATTTTAAGTCTAAATGATATGCCCACATATCTGTTGTTACTTGAATGTTTTCAACATTTCTTTTCATAAATAATGCTTTGATATCTGTCTCGCTTAAAAGTAGCTCGTTTTGAGCTGTCTGTACTTCTGTTAAATTTCTCATTTTTGTTTAGTTTTTGAGTTATTTAGGAACAATTCTTGTCCCTTTCAAGATTAAATATAGTCTAATTCTACATTCTGTGCAAGTTTATTTTTACTATTTAGTTCTTTTATTTGTAAGTTGTTGATAGTCAATGAGTTAACATTGCAGATTTCCCTGATATTTATTTAGGTCTAATCTACGTTGGCGAGGGGTTCAGTTCTCTCTCTCCTTTCGAGATACTGCAAGATGTATTTTCTTGTCTCTTTCTCTGTGAATGAGGGAAGGTACAAGCTAACGTTCCTTGTAACCTATGAGAGCGGGGGGTGTGGGGTCTGATGTAGCAGAGGGATGAGGGGTTAGGTCTACAGAGAGGAGGGGGTCTCAAAAAAAAGCTAAAAAAATCAGGAACAAGGAAACAAAATCAGGAAATCGGTTTGCAAAAAAAATCGTTTTCGGTTGGGGGGTGGCGTGTGTGTTGTTGTTGGGAACCCAAACACTCTATATATCTAAATAAAATTTTGTATCTTTACAAAAATAAACAATGCTATGGCAGATTTAAAAAGAGATAACAAGATGAGTGACTACGTAGAAGGACTTTACGTAAAGAACGGTAGAATGATGAATGATAGGATGCCGGGTGTAACCGGAATCCAACAAGCAGCTATGTATAGAAAGGAAATGAAGAAGCAATATAAGATAGACTGTATAGCAGATGGTATAGAAAGAGCAAAGATTAGAATGAGTAACGGATTTGATTATGAATTCTAAAATATAAATTTCCCTTTTGTTTGATGAGAAAGAGGTATATCAATTCTGATAGCCTCTTTTTTTTATATATAATGTTTAAGTTGTGACAACTTTGTGTCGACTTTGTGTCGATTTAAAAGAGTTAACTTATTGATAATCAGAGTGGTGACAGATTGTGACAAAAAAATATACCTTACTACGGAGCGATTTGTAATAGGGAGGTAGTAGTAGTAGTAGTATAGGGAGAATGAATATTGACATAACGACATATTTATTATTTGTATCTTTGTATAATTAAAACCACACACTATGAGTAGCAAGATGACAATGGGTAAACCAAAGCGTAGACAAAGAAAGTTAGACGCTATAGCTAGAAAGGAAGAAAAGATAAAAGCCTTAGAGAAACAATTAGAAGAACCTCAAGTAATGACAGGCAGAGGGTTCAATCCTGTCAAGCAAGCTAACTCAGGAGTAATCGAGGGAGCTATAAAAAGAAAGAAGACTGCTATAAAAAGAAAGAAGAAGAAGTTAGGTATCAAAGATTGATATTAAATTGTTTTGTATATTTGCAGTATACAAATAATTTAATCTAATATGAATCAACCAACCGGGGGTTACTCACCAAAAGACCTCAACTTTAACGAAGAGGCACAATCAAAATTAATTAACGGAATCACAAAGATTGCAGCAGCAGTCAAAAGTACATTAGGTCCTATGGGACAGACAGTGCTTATAGAATCACCTCATCATTTAAACGGACTAACTGTAACTAAAGACGGTGTAACAGTTGCTAAGGCAGTAGACTTGTTAGACCCTGTAGAGAATTTAGCCGTAAAGATGATGAAGGAAGCAGCAGACAAGACTGCTACTCTAGCAGGTGATGGTACTACAACCGCTATTGTTTTAACAGAGGCATTAGTGAACGCAGGTATAGAAGAGATAAGTGATGGAGTAAACAGAACCGAGGTTCTAAGATATATGGTTGAAGGAACAAAGAGAGCGGTAGAGCAATTGACACATCAAACCAAAAGGGTAACTAAGAAAAAATTATTAGACGTAGCCACTATATCAGCGAACAATGATAAATTCATTGGAAAGATAATCGCTGATTGTTATAATTCAGTAGGCAAGAACGGTATCGTTACTGTGGAAAAATCACCTACACCCGATACCTATGCTGAAACAACCAACGGTATAAAGGTGGATAAAGGCTACACCTCACCGTTGTTTATTAATAATCAAAAGAAAGATGAATGTATATTAGAGGATGTACACATCCTAGTTTGTGATTCTGAGATATCAAACATACTTCAGATTGAGAACATTCTTAAACCAATTATACAAGAAAGAAAGAAACTATTAATCATTGCACCTTGTTCAGTAGGAGTTATCAATACTCTAGCAGCAAACGTAATGAAGAATGGATTACAGATATGTAATATACAACCGCCTAACTTTGGATACAGACAACACGAGCTTATGCAAGATATAGCATTGGCGGTTGGAGCAACTTACTACTCAGAGAAAACAGGAGACGACTTAAGCCTTATTCAATTCACGGACTTGGGTCACGCTTCCAAGGTGATAGTTGGAAGAGACTCTGCCGTGATATTGAAGGACGATGAAAATAATAATGTAGAACTTAAAAGTAGAGTTGATGAACTATGGCAACAACATAAGATTACTAATAAGAAACAAGACAAAGAATTTATTCTCGCACGAATTGCCTCCCTTACGGGAGGCATAGGTGTCATCTATGTCGGAGGAAACACTGACCTCGAACAGAAAGAGTTGTTCGATAGAGTCGATGACGCAGTGTGTGCAGTGCGCTCCGCTCTATTAATGGGAATATTACCGGGTGGGGGAATGGCTCTTTTTCAATTAGCTACTAGAATGTGTGATGATTGCAGTGATATATGTGAAGAGAACATAGCTAATAAAATTTTAAAACAAGCATTTATAGCACCGGCAGTTCAGATAATTAAAAATGCCGGCAAGGAATTTGATGAGGTTTACAAAGACATACCGGGGGATTTTTATGTAGGGTATGATTTAAAAAATGATAAGTATGGAAACCTACTTGAGTTGGGAGTTATTGACCCAATGAAAGTAACGAAGTCCGCTTTACAAAATGCAGTATCTGTTGCGGTAACTATATTATCCACTAACGCAATTATAACAATGGCACGAACATATGAATCACAAGGATAAGAAATATAAATTAATGGAATGGTCCTTGATAGGATTGATTGTTACTTTTATGTTAATAGTAATGACAAGTTGTGGAACTTATCAACAAGCACCAAAGAATACAATTAAAGTATTAGCAGTAACTCACGAAGGAGATACAATACAATTAGATGTTAATTCTTTAAGGCCAAGAGTCTATCAAACCATATATCATACATATCCTTACTACCATAACTATTGGAGACCCTCCACATATTATTGGAACAGTCCTTACTATTATAGTAAACCTAATGTAAACTACACCGTGCCAAATGTATCTAAACCATACAAGCCAACTAATAATGCAATGCCTGCACCA
>Ga0315315_10000953_pt1 | contig 26013 bp, 14 predicted proteins | sample M140m3416metaG_FD_203699 | JGI IMG/M metagenome (GOLD analysis project Ga0315315, IMG submission 203699) | Ammonia-oxidizing marine archaeal communities from Monterey Bay, California, United States - M1 40m 3416 | ecosystem: Environmental > Aquatic > Marine > Intertidal zone | place: USA... | reverse complement strand
GACTACTCCGTGAACAAGAAGGTGTCGCTGCTCAAGTTCTTATGAATCTTGGGCTGAAACTTGAAGATGTTCGCGAAGAAGTTCTTAATCTTCTTGGACATGGCATGGATGAGGGAAGTGACCGGTCCGGCATGAGTGGCCGCCAAATGGCAGGCGCTGGCGGCGGAGGCAGTGACGCTCCAACAAAAAGTGGGAAGAGCAAAACCCCTGCACTGGATTCATTCGGGCGTGACCTCACCGAATTAGCAAAACAAGGAAAACTTGATCCCGTTATTGGCCGGGAGCACGAAATCGAACGGGCCATCCAAATCCTCTGCCGACGAACGAAAAATAACCCCGTGCTGATTGGTGAGGCTGGCGTTGGGAAAACTGCAATTGTCGAAGGTTTTGCGCAAAGAGTTATTGAAGGGAATATTCCCGAACTTCTTGCCGAACGAAGAATTGTGGTTCTCGACTTGGCGATGATGGTCGCTGGTACGAAATACCGTGGTCAGTTTGAAGAGCGAATTAAGGCCGTCATGAATGAAGTCCGACGTGCCAAAAATACCATTCTTTTTATTGACGAACTCCACACACTTGTCGGCGCTGGAGGGGCAGAGGGTGCCATTGATGCCTCAAATGTTCTCAAGCCAGCCCTTGCTCGTGGTGAAATCCAGTGCATTGGAGCAACCACGCTGGATGAATACCGCAAATACATTGAAAAGGATTCGGCACTCGACAGGCGTTTCCAACTTGTCATGGTGGAACCGGCGTCTAAAAAAGAAGCGATTGAAATCCTCAAGGGTCTCCGAGACCGCTACGAAAGTCACCATAGAGTGTCCATTACTGATGACGCCCTTGAAGCATCAGTAGAACTCTCCAGTCGCTATATCACCGGCCGTGCACTTCCCGATAAAGCAATTGATGTGATTGATGAAGCAGGAGCACGAGTGAGACTGAAAGCAATGACGCGTCCACCAGACCTCAAGGAAATTGATGCGGAAGTCGATCGCCTAAACAAGGAAAAAGAAGAGGCTGTTGCGAACCAAGATTTTGAGAAAGCGGCAGCACTACGAGATCAGGCTGACAAATTAAAAAAGAAAAAACAGCAAATGACCAAAGAGTGGCGAGAAAAGTCTCGTGAGGCTGATGGCGTTGTTGATGAGGAGGTTGTTGCTGAAGTTGTTTCGAAGATGACTGGTATTCCGTTGACAAGAATGTCGACAGAGGACAGCCAACGTTTGATGCAAATGGAAGATTCACTTCACAAGCGAGTGATCGGTCAAGATGCGGCGATAAAAAGTATATCTAAGGCTGTTCGCCGAAGTCGTTCCGGGCTTAAAGACCCCAAGCGGCCAATTGGTTGCTTTGTTTTGGCTGGCCCAACAGGCGTTGGGAAAACCCTCTTAGCCAAAGCACTTGCTGAATTTATGTTCGGAGACGATGACGCACTCATATCAATTGATATGAGTGAGTACATGGAAAAGCACAATGTCAGTCGTCTTGTTGGCGCCCCTCCCGGATACGTTGGATTCGAAGAAGGAGGCCAACTCACTGAAAAAATTCGTCGCCGTCCATATGCGGTTGTTCTCCTTGATGAGATTGAAAAAGCTCATCCAGACGTTTTCAACATGCTTCTTCAGGTGATGGAAGAAGGTCGACTTACAGACTCTTTTGGGAGGAACGTTGACTTCCGAAATACAATTCTCATCATGACAACCAATGCAGGAGCCGAGGCAATCAAGAATGAATCTGCCTTTGGTTTTCAGAAGCCTGAGGACGACAGCGGGTATGAAAGCATGAAAGCCCGAGTCAATGAACGAATTGAGAAGGTTTTCCGTCCAGAGTTTATTAACCGCCTCGACGATCTCATAGTCTTCCATCACCTTACGGTTGAAAACCTAAAAGAAGTGATTGATATTGAACTTGCAAAAGTCCGGGAACGACTACTCGAGCGTGGTCTTAAACTTGAACTTACCGATGAGTCGAAGCAGTTTCTGATTAAGAAAGGCTCCGATACCGATTTCGGAGCTCGACCTCTTCGGCGTGCACTTGAGAACTACATTGAGGATCCTGTTTCAGAGGAACTTTTGAAAGGTGAATTTGAAGGAAAAGACACCATCCAAGTGGACTGCAAAGAGGTGGCTGGAAAGAAACAACTGGTCTTTCATGGGATCGTAACCGCCGAACCGGTTACCGCAGGATCTTCAGACGAATCGACCAGTTGAGGAAAAGATCACAGAGAGTTCCCAAGGCTGTTCTGGCATATGACGAACCCTGTGGAAGTTTCAAATACATTGCGTTTATGACATCACAGCTTTCTGCTAGAGAGTTTTTTTGTGATGCCGAGTTCTTTGGAATCTTCCAAAAACCCGCAAAGCCCGCAACCTCTCTCTAAACGGCTCAAGGCACCAGGTCCTTCTAGCCGATCTAATCCGCAAGGAGCGCCGCCATCGCGGTGAAGGTCCGTATTTATGAATTCATCTGCCATCCCACAATCAGAACGGGCCGCTGACAATGTCACCGGCTGGTTTGCAAGTAGAGTCGCTGATGTCGGTGACATGGCGATCACGGCGGTTGCTGGCATTGGTGATGTAACTCTTTTTGCTTTACGAACCGTTGGTTGGTTATTTTCGCGACGGCAGCGACGAGATGTGTTGATGCCAAGCTTCTACCAGATTGGCGTTTTATCTCTCCCTGTAATTGCACTTACCGGCCTTTTCATTGGAATGGTCTTGGCCGTGCAGAGCTATGCTCAATTCAAAGCACTCGGCCTGCAAACACGACTTGGTTCTGTGATTAACCTTTCACTTATTCGTGAACTCGGCCCAGTACTCGCAGCAACGATGCTAGCCGGACGGGTTGGGAGTGCCATGGCTGCAGAATTAGGCACGATGCGAGTTACAGAACAAATTGATGCCCTTGAAAGCATGGGGGCAAATCCGATTTATTATCTCGTTGTACCTCGCTTTCTAGGCTGTCTTGTACTCATTCCTGCACTAACGATCATGGCTGATTTCATGGGAGTGCTCGGTGGCTATGTCTATTCACATGGCATCCTTGGTATTGATTACCACCACTATTGGGCAAATTCTCGTGCCTATATCGATTCCTTTGATTTTTTTATGGGAATTTTTAAAAGCTTCTTTTTTGGTGCTGCGATTGCTTTAGTCAGTTGTCATCATGGCTTTCATTGTGACCATGGTGCTCAAGGAGTTGGCCGAGCTGCAACAAATGCTTTTGTTCACTCATTTGTTCTCATTCTTGTACTCGATCTTTTCTTGGGTATTGGACTGAACAACGTACAGGACTACTTACGGCCTGAAGGCCCAAGAAGCCTTCTTTAAACACCAGACATTTTATAAAAAACTTACGATGACAACTTCCACTATCAATGCACCGGCTCAAGAAGCAACAACTTCCAAACCACTACTTTTCATTGATTCGCTTTCGATAACTTTTGGTGACCAACAGGTTTTACGTGACATTTCCCTCGAACTTGCCTCTGGTGAAACCCTTGTCATTCTTGGCGAAAGTGGCTGTGGCAAAACTGTGCTCTTAAAAACAATGATCGGGCTTATTCAGCCGACAAAAGGAGATGTACGATTTGAGGACACCTCCTTAGCTGTGATGACCGAACGTGAACTTGCCCATCTTCGGACACGCTACGGATTCGTTTTTCAGGGTGCTGCTCTTTTTGATAGCGCGACCATTGCCGATAACATTGCATTCCCTCTACGTGAACATACTCAACTCGATGAAGAAGAAATAGAAAAAATTGTCGCTGAACTTGTAGCAGAGGTTGGCCTACCACGTGCGGTGCTGACTAAAAAACCGGTTGAATTGTCTGGCGGTATGAGAAAGCGTGCTGGCCTCGCACGAGCACTCGCACTGGACCCACAATTGGTGCTCTACGACGAGCCAACTACGGGGCTCGACCCAATCATGGGTGACGTCATTAATGAACTTATTCTACGAGTCCATCAAAGACCAGAAACGACAAACGTAGTGGTCACGCACGACATGACAACTGCCCACAAAGTGGCGGATAGAATTATTATGCTCTATCCACTTTCTCGGCTCAAAAATGGTGAGTCACAGATAATTTTTACTGGCACACCAGAAGAACTTGATGAATCAAAAGATTCTCGAGTTCGGCAATTCGTTGAGGGCAAAGCTGGACAACGTCTCAACGAACTCCGAAAAGAGCAGGATCAAAACGCCTGTGGACCATCCTCTGAGATTAAGGATCAGGAGAACGATCATGAGTGAGCGTGTAATCCAATTTCGTGTTGGCGTGATGGTCCTAGCAACTGCCATTATCGCTGGAATACTTATTGTTTTATTTGGAGATCTACCAAGTCTTGTCCAGTCAACATATCCACTTCGTATGAACTTCTCAGAAGCGAGAGGGGTTTCAAGCGGCACTCCCGTACGAAAGAATGGCATTCTTGTCGGACGAGTCAACTCCGTCATGCTCGATGAACGTGGTGGCGTAAGCGTGGTAGCTCAAATTGACTCTTACGTGCCAGTCTACCGTGATGAGACACCACGTGTCGCAAGTACAATTCTTGGTGATGCAGAAATTGAACTTGTGGCAGGCCGCATTGCACCTCCTCGCCAACGAATCACAACTGATGAGGTTTTGCGAGGTGCGGTGTCGAAAGACCCCCTTGAACTATTTTCAACACTCGAGCCAAAAGTAACAGCTTCTCTCGAGTCACTCACTCGGGCAGGTGATGCTGTTGCTATACTTTCAGAAAATATTGAGAGAATCTTTGTTAAAGAAGATATTCAAATTGACCAGACCGTCAAAAAACTTGACGTTGCACTGGATACCTTTACAACAGCCATGAACAATGTGAATGACATTGTTGGTGATGCTGAAGCGAGAGAAAAACTGAAGGATTCTATCTATACCTTGCCCGATGTTCTTGTTGATCTGCGAAAGTCTGTCGGAGGCATCAGTGCAACCATTGATACTGCTGATCGAAATCTTCGAAATCTTGAAGGGTTTTCAAAACCCCTCGGTGAACGAGGTGCATCAATGGTACAGGGCATAGACCGGGCCATTAATCGCCTTGACACTGTTCTCGTTCAAGCAGCTACCTTCACTCAAGCTCTCAACGAATCGCAAGGCACACTTGGCAAACTTGTTCGCGATCCAGAGGTTTACAATGACCTTGCCCAAGCCGCAAACAACGTTAATCGTCTAACACAAGACCTACGCCCAATTATTGATGACGTTCGCGTATTTACCGACAAAATTGCACGTCACCCGGAGCAACTTGGTGTGCGTGGAGCGCTTGATCGAAAAACTGGTCTTAAATGATGGTGGGCAGAGATACATTGCCTCACAGATCTGATGATTGGTCTTTTTTGCGATTAGGGTCTAGTGGGGTTTCATTTGAATCTAATGATTGGATATTTGCTATTTGATCAAAACCAATTCCACGCAGTCGATTACCATAGCGTTCCATTAACCACGGCATTGTTTGTTCGATCGTATCAGGCTGCAGCAAAACAAGGTCACCAGGCTTCACCGCGTCGAGTACCGTCGCAGCTGAAGTTTCCCAATCTCCTCCAGACTCGACTATAGCGCGACGCTTTGACTGTTTTGTTCGTACGATGCCCTCGGCAATAAGTCGTGTTATCTCACCCGGACTGCGGCCTCTTCGATAGGCATCTTCGTAGATGACAATACGATCGAATGTCTTTCCCAAGAGTTCGCCTTGCCGCAGAAGATCTTCATTGCGACGATCTCCAGCCGCCGAATACACAGCAGTTCTTTTCGCGTGTGGCAGCTTTTCAAGCGTTAAACAGACCTGCTCTAACGACGGCACGTTGTGTCCGTAGTCAACAACCACCGTCGCTCCGTCCAACTCAAGCATATTAAATCGTCCAGGACTACCGAGTGCTCCACTTGAAAAGCTCTCCAGTCCGAGTCGAACCAATTCAAGCGGAACGCCCATACTCCATGCTGCAGCGGCGGCCGCAAGTGCATTTTCGACTTGGAACGAAACCAAGCCCTGATGAACCAAGGGGACTTTTTCTAAATTTGCTAATCGAGTTTCACGCGGTCCATCACACAGTACGATCCATCCGTCACGGATAGTTGCGCCAAGACCTCCTGAGGCCAGGTGTTCTGTGAGGACAGGAAATTCTGGATTCAGAGAAAAATAAATCACCCGACCCTGACACCACTTCTTCATGTCGACAACCAGCGGATCTGCTGCATTGAGGACAGCTGCACCACTTGGCCGCACAGCGGCAACAATTGCGCCTTTCACCCAGGCGAGTTGCTCTGGAGTATCGATTTCATTCAGACCAAGGTGATCACCCGAGGCAATATTAGTGACAACGGCTACATCACAAGCATCAAACCCACACCCTTCGCGAAGAATTCCTCCTCTTGCTGTTTCGAGTACAGCCGTCGTTACGTTCGGTTGCGCTAATATTCGCCGTGCACTTGCTGGCCCACTACAATCTCCCGAATCAAGTTGTCTGTCACCGACCCAGACACCTTCAGTACAGGCAATGCCAACTGTTGCTCCCCCCGCTGAGGCTACATGAGCTAACAGACGGGTCACTGTTGTTTTCCCATTTGTACCGGTCACTGCGGCAACAGGAATCCGACCATCATCGCCGGTTGTGAAAAGCGTACTGATGATCGCCGAACCGACGTCCCGTGATCCTCCAACCGTCGGCTCCAGATGCATCCGAAGCCCGGGACATGCATTAATTTCAACAACACCCCCATGCTGAGCACTTAAAGGCTGATCAATCCGTGTCGCCATAATATCAACACCGGCAATATCAAGCCCAACAACTCGCACCGCATCAATAGCGAGCCGAATTGTATGTGGATGTACCAGATCTGTGACGTCCTCAGCTGTGCCTCCAGTACTCAGATTTGCATTCCGACGGAGAAGAACAAGCTGCCCATCATTCGGGATAGATTCCTTTGAAAATCCTTGCTCACGCAGGGCAACCTCAGCAGCGGCATCAAGGCATAAAAGAGAGAGTGATCCTGCATGGTCATCGCAACGACGTGGATTCCTGTTTTCTTTTTGAACAAGATTTTCAATCGTCGAACTACCATCACCTGTAATGCAAGGTGCACAACGACGTGCCGCAGCAACAAGCTCACCACCAATGACTAACAGCCGATAATCATCACCTGCCAGGCAACGCTCAACAACAACCTCTTCCTCCTCCGAAATTGCTACGCTGTATGCTTCAAAAACCTCATCTTGAGTTGTTAATCCAACCGAAACACCTCGCCCCTGATTGCCACAACGAGGCTTGATGACTACTGGCAAACCAATCTCTGTCGCTACTTGCCAAGCTTCTTCAGCAGAGAAAACTGGCTTCCCTTTTGCAACTGGAATACCGGCTTCTTCAAGCAAGCCTCGAGTCAGTTCCTTGTCTTGCGCTATGGTCTCACCGACAACCGATGTCTGGTCAGTCTCAGCCGCAATAATCCGACGCTGCTTAGACCCAATTCCGAGCCGAACAAGTGATCCCTCACTTAGCCTACGTACGGGTATGTCTCGACGACGTGCAGCTTCCACGATTGATCTGGTACTCGGACCAAGTTGTTCGAGAAGCAACTTCTCACGCAAACTTTCTATGGTCTGCCCAACATCAAAATGACTTCCTTCTATTGCAGCAACCAGGAGTGCGTGTGCTGTATTCAAACAATGAATTGCAAAGTCTTCTTCCTTATATTCAATGATGACGTTATAGATACCTTTTTTTTTCGTTTCGTGTGCCCTACCGTATCCAACTTCTGTACCAGCAAGTGATTGAAGTTCGAGCGTTACATGTTCAAGAACATGCCCCATCCAAGTACCAGTGCGTAATCGTTCAAAAAATCCACCACGCTCACCAATCGAGCAACGATGCTCGATCATTGTCGGCAACCAATTCATCAATCGTTCATTAAAACCGGCAAGCGTATGTGAGGGATATTCCTCAAGCCATCCGAGATCAACACGGACTTCAAGAACAGGAAAACGGGCCCACTGATTAGGACCTCGAAGCACTTTTATATTGTCAATTTTCATAGGCGGAAGTCACCACAGGAGAATTCATCAAAAGGAATCGGGCTAGAGTCTTGGATTATTCAAATTAGGGTTCTGAACGAACGGTGAATGACAATAAAATAACCGGCTTGGAATCTCTTTGTTCGCAGCCTGCCCTGACCGGATCAAAACTCTCAAAATGACGCGGCATCGAAACCAGCGAATGGAGGCAGGGGAACATATGAGCCATATATTTTTCAATTCTCTCCAACACGCTTTAGTTTGACAGAACCGTGTTACGATAGTGTTTGATAATTCCGATTCCAAGTTTTATTCCTTTGAGATTCTTCTGTTTGCCCGTACTTTCAACCATTTCTGATGAAACAACCTCGAAAAGGCCGCCATTTCGACCTGAAGCTACCGAAGAATCTCTGTCTTTGGATCAAACCTCTAGAATACTCACACCTGCATACTGTGTGCCAAAAATAAGCAAACTCACACTGTCGCATCATTAAAAACAGTTGGCGTTGACTCAAATACTCCCTTTCCTGCCCCATTTCAACAATCTTCAAAATTGCCTCGAAACCAATTTAAATCATACTCTGACTTTTCCTGCAATTTCAGTCGGTAGGTTTTTCACACAACGAGGCACCATTGTGTGTAATTTCTATACACGACTCTTCAGCGATTTCCTACGCTTTCAGCAAAATATGTTACAGCATCTGTAATGCGACTAAAAATGCCATCAGCTGAATCCTTTGATCGTGCCGAATCCGAAACATCAGAGACTTTGCTTGCATGCTGTCATATCAATCTTGACGACAAAGCACAGTTCGGTTCGAGCTGGTTGGCAATCTCTACGGCGGCTCTGTACGCAGGAAAAGGTCACCCTCCTCCGGCACAACATCGAATTGACGAATGCAAAATCCTCGCACAATATTGCTGGCCACTACAAAAAGATCTTCAACTAACTCTGACAAATCGGCCTACGATTGGCCAAATTGAACTACGTGCGGGTCAGGATGTTCTTAAATGCTGGAAATTTAGTGCTGGCATCACACCTGACGTTGAACGACTGATTGATAGTTTTAAAACAGCACGTAACGATTTGTTCTCAAGTAATAAATCGACTTTAAAATACAACCCAAATGGTGACAGTCGAACCCCCAAGGCATCAAAAAAAATAACGACGGGATCATTTGCTGCGCTTATTCGGGTACTCAGCTTTGCCGGTCCATATTGGCGAATTGTCGCGATCGGTACCGTACTTGCGCTTGCCACTACTTTTGCCAGTCTCGTGCCCCCATATCTCACAATGCCACTTGTTGACAAGGTACTCATACCACAGCAGTCTGGAGAGCATGTAGCTATTGGAACCGCTGTACCATACCTTGCCGGCCTAGCTGCAGCAGCCATTCTTGCTTCTTCTCTTGGATGGGGGCGAACATGGATACTTGCCTGGGTCAGTGAGCGCATCACCGCGGACATGCGAATTCGGACCTACGCTCACGTGCAGTCATTATCACTCGATTTTTTTGCCACCCGCCGAACCGGCGACCTCATTTCAAGAATTGGGAGTGATACTGAGCGGCTGAACAACTATGTATCGATTAGTCTCATCGATTTTTTCTCAAATCTTCTTCTCGTGGTATTCACTGCCATTGTGCTATTTACCATTTCTCCGCTGCTTGCAGTGATGACTCTTGTACCGTTTCCCTTTGTCATCTGGCTTGTCTACTCCGTCCGTGGCAGATTGCATCAAGGATTTTCTCGTAGCCGTATTGCCTGGGCTGATATGACGAGCGCTTTAGCTGATACGATTCCAGGAATTCGTGTTGTAAAAGCATTTGCTCAAGAGAAGCGAGAGATCAGTCGATTCAGGCGCGCTAATCGTCGTGTTCTTGAGGCGAATGACCATGTGAACATTACCTGGAGTTACTTTGGCCCGCTTGTCACACTATTCAGTGAATTTGGGGTCCTTGTCATTTGGGCAAGCGGGGTGTGGTTAGTTTTCAATAACTCTGTCACTGTTGGAACACTGACCGCTTTCCTCGCCTACATATCACGGTTTTATGGCAAGGTTGAGTCCATGGTGCGAATGGTTCCTGCAACACAACGGGCAGCTGCAAGCGCACAACGAATCTGTGACCTTCTTGACTACCAACCGACAGTGGCAGAGCCCACTGTTCCCCATCAAATTGAACACTTCAAAGGGAAGATTGATTTACAGAATATTCATTTCCGTTATGGCAACCGCGAAGTCATTCATGGAATTAACCTCACCATTAAAGCGGGGGAAATGATCGGGCTTGTTGGAACCAGCGGTGCGGGAAAAACAACACTTGCAAATCTTATCTGTCGTTTTCATGATCCAAGTAGTGGTTCTATCTGTGTTGATGGAATTGATCTTCGTGACCTTGCTCTGAATAACTACCGGCGACATATCGGATGCGTTTTGCAGGAACCCTTTCTTTTCTTTGGGTCGATAGCCGAAAATATTGCGTACGGACGACCAGAGGCGTCGCGGGAAGAAATTGTTACTGCCGCCCGAGCTGCAGGAGCACATGAATTTATTCTTCGTCTTCCTCATGCATACGATTCACGGGTTGGTGAACGCGGAGCCCAACTCTCTGGTGGCGAACGACAACGGATTTCAATTGCCCGAGCACTTTTAGTTGACCCTGCAATACTTATCCTTGATGAAGCGACATCAAGTGTTGACGCTGAGACTGAATCAGTTATTCAACACGCAATAGAGCAACTTGTGACGGGACGAACCACAATAGCAATTGCCCATAGGCTTGCCACGCTTCGCCGGGCAGACCGTTTAGTTGTACTTGAGCATGGTCAGATTGTTGAAATTGGCACACATGATGAACTACTTGCTATTGGCGGCACCTACGCCCGCCTGTACCAAACCCAAATCATTGACAATCATGAACAAGACCTCACTGCAAAGACTCCGTACGACACTGAATCTACTACAGAAGAAAAAACATTTTGAATACGTATAAATTTCTAGTGACATTCACATACAGAGAATACCGAACGTGCTTCATATGAATATCGAAGACTGTAGATTCAAGTGTTCATCAGACGGAAAAGTCACCTTGCTTACACCTACAGGTGATAGCCATGGAGCAGTACGTATTGTTCGAGCATTTCCATTCACTGCTGCAGATGGACCAGTTGCTGTTGTCGACAGCAACGGTCATGAAATCATCTGGATTAAGGACCCTGATTCACTTTCATTGACCCATCGACAATTTATTCAAAGCCAATTGGAACAAGAGGAATTCCTGCCCCGAATTCATTCAATTGAGTCGGTATCAAGAGGAACGCCTCGTCAGTGGCACGTTGCTACCGACCGAGGGCAGAATACCTTTGAGCAAGCCTCTTCCGACGGAGTGGTCTGGCATCCAGACGGGAGCGTCTCCATCACTGATTATGATGGTATTTGCTACCTGATCCCAGCTGTCCAGAAACTGGACAGACGCAGCAGAAGGCTTCTAGAGCGGTATAGCTAACGGAAAATGCCGCCCTCTTTCGCCAATCCCTCTCGTCTACCAGCTCTCATTTAAAACTGGATGGAATGCGCCGTTCATGCGGACTAGAGCCTCATTTTTTCGAGAAAAAAGGCTCAAGAATCCTAACAATTCGGTTGAAAGACATTTCCAAGCAATTAGGCTCGGAAGAGTCCTCGAAGTACCTTTTCGGAGTTTATGTGATGGTTTCTTTCCAACGTTGTGTTGCACGAGCGTCGGTCAATCGTCTTCTTCCTTTCTTGATAAAAGCAGGAGTGTCACTCTGTGGACTTTCTGCTTTTCTGGCTACTACACCCAGCGCTGGTCAATGCTGCGGTCAAGCAATCACCGCGCCCGTAGTTTCCCAGTCCTACCGTTTGGATTACCAGACGGTATACGACGAACAGCAGATGACTGCGTACAGAATGACATACGAGACAGTTTATGACACCAAGACGTATACGGTGCAGAAACCTGTCTGGGAAACGGAGACACGTGAACGACGCTATACCGTCCAACGACCAGTTTGGGAAACTCAGAATCGTGAAGAGCGATACACGGTCATGAAGCCTGTCTATGAAACAGTGGTTCAAGATCGCAGCTACAACGTTGTTCGAGACGTTGTGGAAACGAGCACTCGTGAAGAGCGATACACAGTCATGAAGCCTGTCTATGAAACCAGCGTACAACAAAGGGTGAGCACCGTTCGTCGACCAGTTTACGAAACATCAGAGAGACAGGAGGCGTATTCGATCACTGAACCTGTCACAACAATGAGAACGGCCTATTCTGTCAGCAGTACCCCTATTGATACAGTGACTCCGGTCGTAACACCTGGCTATACCTCACTCGGCTGGCAGCCTCGCGTGAGCTACTTTAATCCTTACACGGGAGTGACCTCCTGGAGACGAGGTGGGCTTGGATGGAATGTTACCCCTGGCGTCGTTGTGAATCAGGTCAATCGCGTTTACCAACCAACAGTGACTCCTGTTCAGGTACCACAGACAACCTACGTGAATCGAGTTGTTACTCGAAAAGTACCAGTCCAGACCGTTCGCTATGTGGATGAACAAGTTGTTCAACAAATTCCGGTACAAACATTGAAAATGGTACCAGAGGTCCAGGTTCGACAGGTGCCTGTTCAAACAGTTCGAAAAGTAGTCGAAAGAGTTGAAAACAAGGTTCCTGTGCAAGTATGCAAATATGTTGCTGAGGAACAGGTGCGACAAGTGCCTGTTCAGGTGCTTAAGTATGTTGCTGAACAGAGGGTAGAGCCAATTTCAGTACAGGTATGCAAATATGTTGCTGAACAACGAACCGCTCAAGTACCACGAGTCGTCGCAAAACAGATCCCTTACTCATATGTCGTCCGCAAACCTCGTACCGTTGTGACACGCGTGCCCCTTGATCCGTGTGGAAACCCACTGCCTGTCGCACCACAAACTGCACCAGTGCCCGCTCTTCCTCCAGCTACGACGCCTCCGATGACGCCAGCAAACTCGACAGTTCCTACGCTGGCACCAGCGACTCAAGCACCGGCAACTCAGGCACCAGCGACTCAGGCGCCCGTCACAGGCAATGGCCCGATAAAGACCTTCAGCGACAGACCGACTGATGTAGCCCCGTCAAACAATGAGGGGTGGAAGGATTCGGAATTGAATCATGTCAGTCCAGAAACTGGATCTTCTTCATTTGGACGAAAACCGATTCAAACAAATCGACCTGCCGGAGACATTGACCCGAAAAATTCAATGCCAGCAGAACCGACCCCAGCTGCTGGTACGTCACTAAAACTTCAACCAATTCCGGCACCCCCAACAACGCATACAACCTAGTTGGGTAAACGGTAACGACCACATCATTCTGCTGCTTTGGTCCCGGCGTGCTACTTCCTGCAGTAACAAGTTCTTTGTACTGCATCGTCATATCCTTCACTCGGTCTGTTTCGGCTGCTGCGACGTTTACGTTTTCACCAATGTCATCTGAAAGATTGTAAAGCTGGAAGTTTTCTGTTGATGATGCGGCATTCCATCATGAGTGATATAAAAATACATGCGACTAATTACTACAAACAGACTGGGGCAACGAGTCATGTGATACCGACCCGCTTGCTCCTGATTCACGCCCGCCATCCAACAGCTCTACTGTACCATTTTTACTGATTGCATCTGATCAGCAGCGAGTGATTTCATAATGAGTGCCCACTCAAATTTCTTAAGTGCTGAAGCACCATGCCGTTGTCCTCTAGGACACACTGCCCCGTGAAAGAGCAATATCTTCTTGGTGTCGACTTTTCATCTGCACCAACTCACCGCAAGCCAATCACTGTTGCTGTGGGCTTGATGCCAACAACCACTGACCCTGTCTATCGACTCCAGACCATTCGTGAGATCAAAACGCTGGAAGCATTTGAAAGCATGCTTAAAGAGCCTCTCCAGTGGATTGGTGGTTTTGATTTACCATTTGGGCAGCCCCGTGAACTCATAGAACATGAGCAGTGGCCGACACAATGGAATGAATTTGTACACTTTTTCTGCGGACAGTCACGAGACTATCTCAGAAACACGTTTCGTAACTGGTGTAATGCTCGTCCATCTGGAAATAAATTTGCCTGGAGGAAGGCTGATAAGCCAGCAGGTTCGAGCCCCGCAATGAGATGGACGAATCCACCAGTTGCATGGATGATGCACGCAGGCATGACACGGATGCTTGAGGCCGACCTCGCATTTCCAGCACATCGCTATCCTCGCAAAAGAAGTCACATTAAACGCATAGCTCTCGAGGCGTATCCCGGATTCACAGCACGCAAGATCGTTCGGGGTTCATACAAGAGCGACTCTCCGCCAAAACAGACACGCGAACGAAAGGATCGTAGAAAACTTATTCTTGATGCTGTTTCAGCTGGCGAAGCAGGACTCTCGATACGCTTTGAGGCGAATCGTAGGTGGAGGCAACGTATTATCGCTGATGCTCGGGGTGACCTTCTTGATGCAGTTCTCTGTAGCCTGCAGGCTGGACATGCCGCCTTACAGCGAAACTTTGGACTCCCGCGTAATCTTGATACCCTTGAGGGCTGGATTGCTTCAGTGCCTGTGAGGTAGAACAAACCACACGAGAAACTCACTTTTTCTTCAAACTCGTTGAAAACTACTGAATATGAAACCATCAGGAACAGATGTCGAACAAACATCTTGTTTGCCCGGGCCCGTAGTCAATGACTCTCAGTCATTTGAACTCTTTCCTGAGGATTCGGTCGCAGTCACTCGGCTTTATACCGTAGCAATGATGGCGGATGTTCTTGATGTCGGCCAAGCAACTATCCGCCACTGGCGTCGAAACAAATTGATTCATGCCACGCGGTCATCCGGATCAATTGACTGGTATGACTACTCGATGTTAGTTGTCGCAAAGGACCTGTCACGACTGCTTTGCTCAGGTTTATCACTTCGAGAGCTGAGTCAGAAAATACATCTTTTTACAGAGGGTGATGAATCCCGCGTTGCTGAAGTAATTAATCGGATTGTTGTTGATGGCCATAGACTCAGTCTTCGTCGTGATGATCACCTTCTGTCTGCTGGTGGGCAGATGCAGTTAGATTTTTATGCCTGTGGCATCAATGCCGATATGGGCCATGAGTCATCCAAGATGGCCGAGCAACCCGAAACGCTCTGTCTTACTCCATTCCTTGACAATTTTCATCAAGAGGTTGTCATTGAATTCCAAGACGAGTACACCTCGGACATCCCTTCTTCAGCAGAACTTCTCGACATTGCGGCTGATCTCGAGGCAGCAGGCAATTTCATTGAGGCTTCTGAAGCTTTACGTGCCGTACTTCAAGCAGATGGCCCTTGTGCATCGGTTACCTTCATGCTGGCAGAAACCTTATACCGAGCAGGTGATTTGGCCGCAGCGAGAGAACGCTATTATACGGTTATTGAACTTGACGAAGATCATCTGGAAGCCCGCACCAGCCTAGCGTGCGTTCTTGCTGAACAGGGCGATGTGGAATTGGCAACCGCCGCTCTTGAAGGCGTCCTCAAGCAACAACCTGAATATGCTGATGCGCACTGGCACCTCGCAGGAATTCATATGGAGGCCGGGTGTGAGAAGAAAGCTGAACACCATCTTCTTCGATTTCTTTCACTGGCACCCGAAAGCCCCTGGGCCAATTTGGCCCGAGAAAAGCTTTCTCAATACAGTCTGAAATCGTCACAAGATACGATCGATTGACTCTCACGCTAGCCAATCATGGATGACGCGACCATGAACATCCGTGAGGCGAAAATCGCGACCGCTATGACGATACGTCAATTTCTTATGATCAAGTCCTAGCAGATGCAACATTGTCGCCTGAAGATCATGGACGTGAACGGGGTCTTCGACTGCTTGAAAACCAAACTCATCTGTCGCACCATATGCCTCACCGCCTTTGACACCACCTCCCGCCATCCAAACTGTGAATCCGTGGTGATTATGATCTCGTCCTGTGGCAGTTTTTGTTCCGGCATCATTGGGCAGTTCAACGGTTGGTGTGCGACCAAACTCACCACCCCATAGCACTAATGTGCTATCGAGTAGGCCGAGGCCAACTAAATCATCAAGTAATGCACCAATTGGCTTATCGGCTTCACCAGCAAGCTTCCGATGATTTTTTTCGATTTCCTGGTGGCTGTCCCATGGTTGATCTTTTCCATGCCAAACCTGAACGTAGCGGACACCACGTTCAACAAGCCGCCTTGCAATAAGTAGTTGGCGACCATGCGGTGTGTCCCCGTATCGCTCAAGAATATGTTTTGGCTCTTCGGTAACGTCGAATGCCTCTCCTGCTTCAAACTGCATTCGCCAAGCAAGTTCCATACTGGCGATCCTCGACTCCATCGCAGCGTCATTCTTTCTTTGTTCAAGATGTTTCCGATCAAGGGCTGTCATCAACTTAAATTGCTCCCACTGCACTTTTTCATCTAGCACCGGGTGACGAATGCACTCAACCAGTTCGTCGACTTTTTTCTTTTTTGTATCTATGTACGTCCCCTGAAACACACCTGGCAGAAATGCACTCCGCCAATTTGCTGGACCAGATATTGGATAGCCACCTGGACACATTGCAACAAAGCCTGGAAGGTTTTGATTTTCTGTCCCTAGACCGTATGTCACCCATGCCCCTGCTGAGGGACGGACAAGTCTCCCATCGCCACAATTCATAAGCAGCAACGAAGGCTCGTGATTAGGCACGTCTGCGTGCATTGATCGAACAACAAGCAATCGATCCGCGTGCCGGGCCACCGATGGAAAAAGTTCACTCACCGGCAGTCCACTTTCTCCATGTTGTTGAAACTGAAACGGTGACGGCAACGCTGCCCCTGTTCGTCGCTCTGTTTTCAATGACCCAGGGATTTCACGGCCAGCATATTCTTCAAGTTTCGGCTTGGGATCAAATGTATCGATATGACTTGGTCCACCATTTGCAAAAATATGAATGACTGCTTTTGCACGCGCAGGAAAGTGTGGGTGACGCGCTGCAAGCGTAACTGGATTATGTTGATTCAGAGTCGACGGATTCGCATGAAGACTCTCTTGAAGAACTGTTGAAGCAGCCATCCAACCGACACCAAGGCCAGAACGCTTGAGTAGTTCTCGCCTTGAAAAATCTCGAAATAGATGGTTGGAGTTCATAATCTCAATCCTCTTCGAATGTATTGATTAATCAACATATTGAAATTCAGCTGTTGCCAGCAGTGCTTGAGCAAGTTGCGGCCAAATACCAAAGTCACCTGATGATGAACCTTTTGCTCTTTCTATCCAATCTTGCACCATTTGAACCTCGTCTCTTCGAGGATTTCGAGCGAAGACAATTTCCCAAAGCTGTTTGATACGTGCTTGAGTATTGGATTCGTCTGGCAATCGCTCAGCCACTTTCTTTGCTGCGTCAATAACGAGTGGGGAGTTCAGCATGACAAGACCCTGCTGAGGAACCAGCGTAGCAGGCCGAACATGGACTGCCATATCTGGGTTAGCAATATCAAATGCCCTCAAAACCCCAGGCACATCCTGTCGATCAACCCAGCTATAAAGCGTTCGCCTCGCACCGTTCCTTGGGTCAAGTGGATCTATGCCCGGGCCACCACGTGGGCTGAGCTGGAGTGTACCTGCAGCCACGAGAAGGCTGTCTCGCCAAGACTCCCACGAAAGACGCCGACGACGAGATCGGCTGTAGTACGTATTCCCTGGGTCCCTCATTAATGCTTCTGGTTGCGCGATTGATGATTGCCGCCAAGCCTGACTGAAAATGATCTCTCGATGAAGCCATCGTGCGCTCCATTTCCCTTCATCAATAAATCGCCTTGCAAGGTCATCGAGTAATTCCGGATGAGATGGGGGCTCACCCCGCAAACCAAGATCTCCCGGAGTAGGGATAAGACCCTGGCCAAAATGATGGGTCCATACCCAGTTCACAAAGACACGAGCTGTCAGAGGATTTTTGGGACTGACAATCATGTCTGCAAGATCGCGACGGCCACTTGTTCGTTTATCAACAAGCTCCCCGCCGAGAATCTGAGGAACCCGCCGGTCTATCTTTTCTCCTCGCCTCCCCGGACTCCCTCGTAAGAAAACAAAACTCTCAGTCGGTTTGGCTTTATCAACAAGAACCATAGCTCGAGGAGGACCACCGGGTGAGTCTGCCTGATGCGCAAGAATTCTCCTCTTTCTTTTGCTGTGCTCGTCTCGCTCCGATCGCTTCGAGACACTCTTCCACTCATTTTCCAGAACGACAAAGGGGGTTCCTACTTTGCCAAATACTAACCAGAGCGCACGAAAATCTTTTGACTCCTGAATCAGCCTCTTCGCTTCTTCATTTTCATTGGAAACAACTCTCGCAATAAGACGGCCGTATGCAGCTGCAAGATCATGCAGTGAATGAGGCTTTGTAGAAATAAGTTCCTGCTCAACGCACATATTTAGATTAGGAATGGAACCAATACATTGATTCAGTATCTCATCAGCACTTGATGCAAACTTATTATCGGGCACATTGGAAAGCTGCACCCAGGGACCAAGAACAGGATGGGAAGGATTTTTAGCACGAAGAAGTCTCTCTAGCCGCCCGAGGATGATAGGCCTGATCTCATAACCATCCTGCATTTGCGGCAGTCTTCCATCCTTCTTTTCTGACGGCCGAGCAACTTCGATCAGATAATCTGCCGCATGTGCAACCGCTTCTCGAAGGGCTCGGTCATAGATTGCTTGTTCGTGGTCAACAAGATTCTGCTCAAGATCTTCCATCTTTTCAGCAAATATTTTGGCTTCTTGAGTCTGCGGAGGCTCTCCAATAATTGGCAACTTTTCAGGCGTTTCAGTACTGGCAAAGATGCCGTGAAGAGCATAATAGTCATCGATACCAATCGGTTCGTACTTGTGATCATGGCAGCGAGCACAGGCAACAGACAGCCCCATCAGCCCACGAGTCACAAGGTCTATTCGATCATCAATAATGTCATGAACATTGCCCCGAAAGGTTCGTCCAACTGTCAGAAAGCCAAGTGCTGCAAGATCCTTTTTTGGCACTTTGGGTGTTATCAGGTCGGCTGCCACTTGCAGTGTGACAAACCGGTTATATGGCAAATCATCATGAAAAGATTTTACGACCCAGTCCCGATACGTCCACGCAAATGGACTCTTATTCGACTGTCCACCAAATGCATAACCAATAGTGTCCGCATAGCGGGCGAGATCAAGCCAATAGCGAGCCCAGTGCTCTGCATGCTCTGCAGAATCAAGAAGACGCTCTGCATACGCTCGGTAAGCGGGTTCAGAAGGATTTGCTACGAATGCTTCAACATCATCAACAGAAGGAGGAAGGCCAGTGAGGTCATAGGACAGCCTTCGAATGAGTGCGTAGGGTGACGCTTGCTCAGAAGGACGAATTCCTTGTTCAAGCATCGCATTGACAAGAAACCGGTCAATTCGATTGTTCGACCACTTTTCGCGAAGGTGAGCCGGCAATTTATCTTTTAAGACCGGTGGGTTATGCAAAACGATAGGCTGAAATGACCAATGCGTTTTCTTTGTGAAAGCAATTCTCTCGGGTATGGACTCACTTCCATGAGCAAGCGGATTTTCTTCGGAACCTATTCCGCTCCAGGGCACACCGCGCGTAACCCATTCTTCCAATATTTTGATTTCTTCTGGTGCAAGTTTTCCATCGGGAGGCATTGATGCATCACCGCTTGCCTTAATAACGGTGATCAACTTACTTTTCTGAATGTTACCGGCTGTAACTACTGCACCATTATCGCTTCCTCGCAAGACAAATGAATGGCTATCGAGCCTCAGGCCGGCCTCTGAAGTATCTGAAGAATGGCACTCATAACATTTTGACACGAGAAGCGGTCGCACTTTTAATTCAAAGAACCGCTCATCATCCTGAACACTCGCTTGAACTGTGAATGGAACACCCGCCCCCCCGAGTAGGCTGATGACAAAAGTCATTTGTACTATGAGTCGTTGTTGAGGTAAGTGCACTCTTCTATTCCGTATCAAAGAAAATCACTTGGCCGTGTCGTCCCTCATACCAATCGCCTTCACTCGAGAAATCTTACTCACCGAACAAATCAGAGTGGAAAAAATGTGTTTTCTAGCGAGCGTTGCATGGATTCAAATTGGACAGACAGAAGGGATGAAGCAAGACACTTACAGAACACGACCGTCTTTTCAGTAGACCATGCCATTCCAAAGAAACAAAGAACGCACTGTTTCAACACACTTCAATACCGACGAATCTATACAAGGCTGCCTTACACCATAGGAGTGGGATGGCGTGTGCACGCTTTAGTAACTGCCCCATGGCCCTCGTATTGCATGAATCCCAAATTGCACGGTATCGCTCGGATGCTGAGGCGTTGGCATAAGTGGACGAGACCCCGGCACATAGGCCGCACCGGGGTATGGTTTGCGGTACTGCTGATAGAGAGGCATTACTCGGGAACTGGGTACACCCCAACTGTATTCGCTCACAAACTCGGCCGTCGGTGGCACGACCAATGGAACAGGTCGACCCACATCTGGATTATACCAACCACTATGCCAACTCTTGTTTCGACCCCTTAGGAAATATCGTTTCTCTGTCGCTCGGTGGCCTCCAGCCTCAACGGCCTGCAAAAAAGTGACAGTGATAATGGCTGCCATTACCACACGGCTGAGCAGTAGAACGTGGGAGGTCTTCATCAGTCAGTTTCTTTCGCTAGTTAGTAAAAATCACACTTTGTAAATCTGCCTTTACCACCAATAGGCATGAGTAACATTTCGCATACCCATCGCTCCGGAACAGCGCACGTACCGCCGCCGGTGCTGATAGAGAAACTCATGGGGCATGAATGGTGGATACGTAACCCATGTATGACCAACACGAGCTGGTACAGGTTGTGGTGACACGTAGAGTTGCGCTCCTACCCCTGGGTATGGACCCGGAGGAATCGGCGGATAGTAGTAGTTCGAGAAGACATCTGGTACTGGGGCCTCGACACCTCCATTTATTGGATTGGCACGAACAACCTGAGAAAACAATCCCGCAGTGATGACAGCACACAGCACCATGGCGATTCGGGTTCGTCGAGCACTCATTGTTTTTTCTCCATAGAAGCTCTCATTTCGTCACTTTGATCGCCTGCAAAAGTCCTCTTACGCACCAGACACCGGCGCTCAGAAATCACAGGACGGCCCTCCATGGCCCTTACCCATGATCCATCACGATCCCTCCAGGGAAGAAATTCCCCCTGAAATCGCTTCGGCATACCCGCCCCAGTAGCATCATGGAGACACCTGCGAAGCCATTCCAATAACCCCACGGATAAAGTCTGCCCCGGCAGACCTATCGCTACGGTTGGATTTTGAATAGGAAATATCACTACACTTTGCCTCACTTACCCGGACCACCGAAATCCGGACTTCATTCCAGTCGAATCCCCAAATTTGTAGAACTATGGCCGCTTCTTCAACAAGAACCAGGAAAAAGAAAAAAACAAAAGCCCGTTCCTCTCGTGGTAGTGCGACTCAAGAGAGTTTGGCCTCGGTAGCAGAGGTAAAAAGACCACGAACAAAACGGCGAGCCTCTGCTCAGAAACTTGCGACCGGACAACGAGATATTTCAGTGAGTGAGTTCTTTGCGAAGAACCGCCACCTCCTCGGCTTTGACTCTCCAAGAAAAGCACTGCTGACGAGCGTCAAAGAAGCTGTCGACAACTCACTTGATGCATGTGAAGAAGCAGGCATCCTTCCAGAAATCTGGGTTCGTATCGATCAGGCTGGTGAGACTGGCAATCGGTTTGCTGTAAGCGTACAAGACAACGGGCCCGGTATCGTTCGAAAACAGATACCTCTTATCTTTGGAAAACTTTTATACGGCTCGAAGTTTCATCGTCTGAGAATGAGTCGAGGGCAACAAGGAATTGGAATCTCCGCTGCTGGAATGTACGGCGTACTCACAACCGGCAAACCGGTCAAAATCATTTCAAAGACTTCTCGTAAGGATCCTGCTCACTACTACGAACTACGCATCGACACAAAAACAAACCAGCCTGAAATTCTCAATGGCCGAGGTGCGGGCGTCGATATTCCGCCCGGTAAGGCTGGTGATACAATGATGCACAAGCGTGGTATTGAATGGGTGGCAAGAAACGACCTCGAGGAGGACTCTGAGCATGGCACGCGTGTCACAATCGAGATGGAGGCAAAATTTCAACGCGGTCGTGGCAGCGTAGAGGAATACTTAGAGCAAACGGCGATTGCAAACCCTCACGCTCGCATTCATTTTCAGGGGCCAGATGGGAATGAGCGGTTGCTGGAACGAGCAAACCATGAACTCCCTCCAGAACCAAAAGAAATAAAGCCACACCCTTACGGTGTCGAACTTGGCCGACTTGTCACGTTGCTCCAAGAGCAGCCAAAACTGACATTGTCGCAATTTCTCAACCAAAGTTTTTCTCGTGTATCACCCACAACAGCCCGAAAACTTTGTAACGCTGCCGATCTTTCTACACGTATCAGTACAGGCAAACTGGGACGTGGTGAGGCCGATGCTCTTTACTCTGCTATCCAATCAACCCGAATTCCACCACCCGCTACAGACTGCGTTGTACCAATCGGTGAACAGCGACTGTTGGCTGGGCTTCATCAGGTCGTGCCTGGTGAATTTTTTACAGCTGCAACACGACCTCCTGGTGTTTATCGAGGAAACCCTTTTGTTATCGAAGCTGCCCTCGCATACGGAGGTGCTGTCGCTGCAAGAAAAGTCTCACTGGAAGCACTCACGGAACTTGCGGCTGAAAGTGATGCACGGAGCCTTCGCCAATTCCTTGCAACCACATTTGGTGGTGTTGGCACAGAAGCAGCTGACAAAATTTTAAATGAAGCGAAGCTAGCGCCTCGTCAATCTCCCTCGAAGCTTAAAAAAGCGGCGATGCGAGACTTGCACGAGGCCATGAAGCACGTCAATCTCGATGAAGGGCAAAGCATGAATGTCCTTCGCTTTGCCAATCGTGTGCCGCTTCAATTCCAACACGCAGCCTGCGCAATTACACAGACCATGTTATCGACGAACTGGCGATCGTATGGCCTCTCACAATCAAGGGGAAGCCTTCCAAGCGGTCCAATCACAGTGATGGTTCACATGGCAAGCGTGTGGGTGCCTTTTACCAGTGAGTCAAAAGAGGCAATCGCCTCCTATCCAGAGATCCAAAAGGAAATACGTTTAGCTCTCCAAGCGGTAGGACGAAAACTTGGCATGTACCTCAGGCGACGACTAAAAGTTGCACAGGAAGGACAACGCCGAACTATTTTCCTCCGATATTTAGGGGAGGTCGCTACAGCAGTCTCAACTATTAACGGCGGGGATCGAGAAAAAATCTACGAAGAGCTCTTACGGGTTGCAAAGAAGAAAACATCCGAAGCGGATATTAAATTAGATGAATCTGGAAAACCCTTGGATGAACCTGAAGAACTCAACCTCGGCGACAACGTGATTATTGTTTCAGAGCATGACCAACAAAAACCAAAAGAAGATGGAGACGATGCCGAGACAAAATCAAAGGCAAAGAAAAAAATAAAAAAGAAGGTGAAGAAAAAAGTTGTAAAAAAACGACGAGTGAAAAGATAATGATTTGATCTCTTACGTTTTTTTGAAACAAGGACTTTGTGTTTCACTTCGCTATGGATTTTGTTAGGCCAAAAACCAAAACCCTGACATGATCCGGAAAACTTCTGATACTGACATTGGTGTGGTAATTCGTGGCTTTGATTTCATGGCCATAAATTCTTCCAGCCATTACAGCGTTGCATTCAGAACCGGTGGTCACAGCCCATGCCAGGCTGCCCTGTGCAGCAGCACTGAGACACCGTGCAAGCGCTACTGCGTTTCTTCAGCCCACCTGAAAATAAAAATTGGCCGGTAGCACACCTGGTAGTTACGATGATAATTCATCACAGTTACTTGCTTTTCTTCACTGCAAGACTTTCGATGTAGTCAAGAAGACTGCTTGCTTCATGCACAGTAAATCTGTTCATTAGCCCTGCTGGCATAACAGATGTAGGCAGTGTCATGCGTTCATCAATCTCGTCAAAGGCAATTGACTGTTCCTTGCCGTTTGCATCTCGTAGCACAATGCCGTCTGCAGACTCCTTTGTTACAAAACCCGTCACCGTAATGCCGCTCTCTAATAAAAGCAGATTTGTCTTAAAACCTTGAGCAATCGTCTTGTTTGGCATCAGGATTGCCTCAGCAAGCTGTGGACGCCGATAAATCCTTGCGATAGAACCCAGAAAGGGTCCTTTGGCAGGGGCGTCCTCGGACACCGTATGACAATTAACGCATTGCCCGCGAGTAAAAAGTACTTCTCCCAGTGCAATGCTACCGCGGGTGTAAGAATTCACTGCCACAACTGCGTCGACCAACGGAAGATCCTCAATACGCTGCGTTGTGTCTTCACCTTCTTGCTGGATACCCAACCGCTTAATGGTACTTTTTGCAAGCTGTTGGATACGTTTATCTGGGTCGTTGCTGGCGGCAAGGAGTCGGTCGTTCATTATTGGCAATTTTGTCCAAGATACTGCCTGAATAATCGCATGGCGCCCAGCAACCTGTTGCCACGCCTGATCGAGCGCATGAAGGCTTCTGTCGCGTGGCTCCTGCTCGCTCTTTCTGTCACTTGCAATTGTAAGAAGGCAGGCCGCATACCACTCACCGCCAGGGCCACTAGCCTCGGCACGCAACCGCTCACTTAAGAGACCAGCATGGTTTTGAAGAACTGGAGACGCCAAGAGCGCTACACGGGCCAATTTCTGTTGCTGCCGAGCGCCAGGACAACGCTGCAAGGTGACGATTGCGTCAAGAACAGAAGGAAACACGTCGGGATTATTGTTTCGAAGAAGTAACGAAATAATGCCGAGTAACGACTCCGGTGAAACAACTGGTTCTTTTACCGCTGCAGTGAGAATTGGGATGGCTTCTGTAGGAAGATCCTCCTGCTGCATCAATTGTTGAATCAGCGGCGCTTGAAGCGTACTGTTTGTCTGAGCAAGGTTTAATAAAACCGCTAGCCCCCGATCATTGCGAACTCGATTTCGACCAAGTGCCGCAACGATTCCAGCAGCTTCGGCTCCTGATGTCTCAGGAGCTTCAAGCAAGCCATTGAGCACGGTGAGAATCTTTGGGGTTTCCTCCCACAACTCTGGCTGATAGTAAGGGCCTCTGGTATCCGGTCGCGTACTCCAGGAATCACCTTTCCAGTTTGCTTCTCGCTGAGCAAGCCGAGCCAAGACCTCAATAATAAGAGTTCGACGCTCTGGTTCATGCACCACCCGCAAACGGTCTACCATTGCAGACACAACCTCGGGCTGATGCATCCGCATGAGCGCGAGCGCGGCACCTCTACAAACCATTTGGTTCTCATTATCAAATGTTTGTAAAGCGACATTGTATGCATTTAATTTTACAAGTCCACGATAAGCTGTATGGACAATGAGTGGATCAGGGCTCGCAAGATGTACCGCTATGCTTTCCGTGACTTCTGCTGCATCCTGCCGAACAGCTGCAATGATTGATTCGAGAATGGAACGAGGATCAGTATTGGACAGCCACCGCTCAAGCAGATCCGCAGGAACCGGACCACGTGTTCCGGCTGTCTTCAAGTCAATCCCAAAGTCACCACAGCTACGAATAAGCATCGGTAAAATTGGGTCATCGTTAGAAATATTTGGCGTAAGAATCTCTAAAATATCGTGACTAGCCTGACTCTCAAGGCCTCTTTGTGAGATTGCATACAGTGCAACGACACGATTTTCGAGTGGTAAGGAACGATCCTGAACCACCTCGAGCAACGCATTCTTCATTTCCTCCGAGAAGGAACGCCGCAACAACATGCGCTGCGCTGCAAGCCGCCTGACGTGGCTGGCAGAATGTTTGACGATATCTACTAAATTTATATTGTGAACTA
>Ga0315315_10000952_pt1 | contig 26014 bp, 22 predicted proteins | sample M140m3416metaG_FD_203699 | JGI IMG/M metagenome (GOLD analysis project Ga0315315, IMG submission 203699) | Ammonia-oxidizing marine archaeal communities from Monterey Bay, California, United States - M1 40m 3416 | ecosystem: Environmental > Aquatic > Marine > Intertidal zone | place: USA... | reverse complement strand
ACTATTTTGGAAAAGGCCATGCGCATGGCTGGGTCGATATGAAGCTCACTGAAACATCCGCTCAGCTCGAGTTGTACTGCATTAATCGCAAACACAAACAGCACGGTGATCGCAGACAAGTCAGTTTAAAAGACCGAAAGACTTTAAGTTAAACACTCCGCCGCTGCGGGTTGCTCTTTAGGGACATCACGAGAAAAGAATCTATTAAAGGGAAAGCGTTTCGAATGAAGATCTTTAATTTATTATGCCTGGTTGTTACGTGCGTGAGCCTTGCGAAATGCTGCGTTGCTGATCCAGGAGTCGACACGCCCGTAACTGTTCGTGTTGCCAGTTACAATGTCGTGTTCGGTAGCATGACTACCCCCGAACAACTTGGAGAGATGTTCAAACCATATAACTTGGACATCATTGGGTTTAGTGAAGTTCCAGATGGCGACTGGACAGCTCGCGTCGGCAAAGTTCTGGGAATGAAACACAGCTATGTGGGCAAGATTTCATCTGCAAATCATAAAGACAAATACAAATCGATACTGAGCCGGACGCCACTCGATGGCACAACAGAGCACGAACTGCGGGTTAACCGTCGAGGCTTCTGGAATCCTGCGTCGGTCGTACGAGCCGCAACAGAAATCGAAGGCGTTTCTATTGCATTTTACTCGTTGCATATCTCTGGTTCGGGCGGACGCAAAGGTAATGGCCAGGCTTACCAATTTGCAACCGAGATCATGCCAAAAGAGACGACGGAACGCGTGATTATTGTTGGAGATTTCAATAACCGTATCGGTGATGAGGCGATGAACACCATCGAGGACGCGGGAATGAAACCGACTTGGAAGGATCTGACACTCGATCTCTCCAAGGAGTCCACGTTCTTGCACAACAATCCCGATAAGAATCTCGGGGTTATCGATCACATTTTATTCAACACTTCATCAGGAGCCAAAGCTAACGAGGGAGGGATCATTGAATTGAAGAAGCCGCTGTCCGATCACAAACCCATCTGGGCAGAAATCGTATTCCCTCGAACACTGAAGAAGGTAAAAAGGCCAGGTGAGGGAGATGCACGGAAAACTGCAGCGGTGGCCCTTCATGGAGTACCAAAGGGCACTGCAGGCCCGCTTGTTGGCGCCGTCCTCACCGACACGACCTGGCAACTCTCAAAACTTAGCTCGCAAAAAAGAGAATCTCCTTGATTTTATTGAGTCCATCAGGCCTCATCACGACATGGAAAGAAGAGTCATATGACGCTGACATGGATTCGTAAGCCTATTTTGAACATCTTTCTGCACTCTATTTCAGCTGATCTAAAAATAGATTTGACCAGCATGTCTATCACAGATCGAGATTGATGTTCTGTGACAATTTTTGTTCACATCACCTACCGACTCCAATACCAAACTACATTGAACTCTTTTCTGCCACATCTCTTTCTTCTCTATAAAACGAGTTTCTGCCAACGTGTTTTTGTAAGAAACATGCTCCGTTATTCCAATCTTGTTTCTGTTGATCTGAAAGCAGGCCATGTATTCAAAAACGGAATAGCATCAGTGCTCCGTAAGGCACCACTATAAGTCCGAGTACGTAGCAAATTATTACGGCTATTTCGTTAGTCATAAAGGACCCAATGGAGGCTCCAACAAGACCACCAAAGAGTGTCAAAACAGCGAAGATAAGTGTTCGCCTCAAAGCAGGTGAGTCTCGTTGAATATGGAGTGACGCTCTCTGAACTGTAGAACAGAGATGTCGATCATAGTAATACCTGAGCCTGCATGAATCCAAAAATGAACTCTTTCAATTCTCTCCATCGAATATTTCTTTTTATATCCTGAAAAGCTTTGCCATGCAGCGTCTTCATGGAAAGTGGTTTTCTCAACCGTCTCCAATCAAACACCTCAGCCTTTACGCCAATTCAATTTCACCATTCCGTAATATGCCTTCGTGTCTTGGCAAAGTAACGGATTGAGTCTGAATATTTATCAAGTATTTCGACCGCCTTGCACTTGATATCAATTAGCAATGCTTCTCTATTCTTGTCTTGATCATTTAATTGACTCAGTTTTTTAAGTGCATAGTGATAGTCGAACGAGGCAACAAAAATTTCATGATCATTCATGTGTTGTTTTCCTTTGCGCTCTAAAGGTGCAACGTTGTTTCCCCATGTCTTAAAAATTTTATTTGAAACTATAAGTGGCAGGAAATCACTTTTCGACCAGTAGCCTACGACACACTGTTCAATGTTTTTCAGGGATCAAAACTGTGTCAATGACATGAATGATTCCGTCAACACATTGAATATCAGGTTCAAGAACAATCGCATCGTTCACGTAGGTTTCTTCCGAATGCCTAGTTACGTGGATTTTTCCCCCCCGAACCATATTAATATTCTTTTCTGCAAGAGCCTGTTTTGCATCAAAAGATCCTGCTGCAACATGGTACGCAAGTAAGGAGACTAACTTCTCACGGTTGTCTGGTTTGAATAGTTCTTCGAGCAGGCCTTCTGGAAGGTTTGAAAATGCCTCATCTGTTGGTGCAAATATTGTGAGCGGATTATCCCACTGAAAAAAAACTGTGAGCTTTGCTGCATCGAGTGCCTTTTTCAGAATCGTAAATCTGCCATCGGCAACTGCCGTTGCAATCAGACGCTTTGGCTGAAGGGCACCATTTTCTACAGACTTTTGTTTTTTACCTTGTCCTTTTCCATACGTGCGAATCCACTCAATCTCAAGTTCAAACGGGCCTGGCTTTTTATCTGCCAACAAGACAGACACTCGTCGAATAGCTGATGTATCCAACACTTCATCTGGAAACTGCCGGCCTCTCCAGCTTGCGACAAAATTTTCAAAAGGAACCTTGACTTGTATCCACTTGTCTTTCTTAGTCTTGAATTTGCCAAGAAATGAAAGTGCATTCCCCCGAAAAGTAGCTGTAGAATCAAGTCTGGCTTCATAGGTTCTTCCATCACCTTTTACACGCAACAGCAAGCCAAGGTCATTGCTCAAATCAAAATCTATTCCACGGCTTCGAACCGTTGAAAAGCCACCATTATTATCGAGTGAAAGGATGCCCCAGAAATGCATTATGTTGTCGGGTGTGTGTTCAACATTGCCTTTCGACAGTCCTCCCATAACACCGTCATTGACAATCTGCCATGAAAACTTCTTATTGTCAGCTGGAGTGAATTCAGAAACAGATTGGCCTCGCCATGACGCCGGCGAATCTGCAAGCCCAGGAGCCGAAGTAAACAATGGCCAACAAAAAAGTACTGCGTAAGAAAAACAACAACGTCGAAACAGAACGGAGTCAGGTATTAGCATGGAGCACCCCAAAGACTTTCAACTAGTCACCACATATTAGTTTTCCCCTCGATTTTAGCTCTTTCACTGTAAACGAGGAGACTCCACCGATCTACTTTTTTATATAATACAGGAGATTCAAAAATGGGTGCATCGGGGGTGATATTTGCTCACAAGTTAAAGCATCGTAGGGTTCGGCTTTTAAAAAGCATCTTTTGATTCCAAAAGTTTGTCTGGTTTTTTGATCGATTACACCGATCCGTTTCGTATTACGGGGGCACCTACATGGAAGCCTATCTTGGCATCGCTGTACTCGGCATCATCATTATCTTCTTTTCTTTCGCTATTATTTCTGGCAAACGTCACGCGAAAGCAATGAAGGCGCTTTCGCAGGCGATTGGCTTTTCATATATGCCCAGTGTTGATGATGATGAAGTTTTTCTTCAACAGTTCAGTCGGCTACCCCTTTTCTCTCGGGGTAGTACTCGAGATGTGTGGAACATAATGAGGGGACGGGTTCAGGACTTTGAAGTCACTATCATGGAGTTCAGATACGGCTCTAACTCTTCCTCAACAAAATCAACCAGTTCAACGTCGACGCAAACCGTCATAATTATCAAATCCAATGACTTGGACTTGCCATCGTTCTCTCTTACTCCCCACAACACATCAGATAAAATTGCTACAAATTTTTTGTCTGCCGTAATGCCGTTAGTAAAAAAACTTATGCCTCAAGACATTAACTTCGATTCCTATCCTCTGTTTTCAGAATTTTATCTCTTACAAGGAACACGAAAAAATGAGGAGGCTATTCGAAAGCTATTCAATCGTGATGTCATCCGGTATTACGAAATTCATAGAGGTTTATGCACCGAAGGGGCTGGAAATACCATCATGTGTCACGCATTGGGCAAAGAGCTTTCACCTGAAGATATTCCTCCTTTGCTTGATCAGACCATTGAGGTCTGTGATATGTTTCAGCGGGCTGGCGACTCGACACTCACTACGTAAACAATTTACCTGGAATGCTTGAAGGCTTCTTTACGTGATTTGGCTAACTCAAACTGTTTTTGTCGCTCAGCGAAACGTTCCTTTTGCTCATCGGAGGTCTGCTCATGGCACCGTGAACAACTCACGCCCTCTTGGAAATATTTTGATTGCTTGTCTGATGGGCTAAGAGGAAAGCGACATGCACGACAGAGTTCATAGTCTGCCAACTCAAGACCGTGACCTACGGCAACCCGCTGATCAAAAACAAAGCATTCACCTTCCCAAAGGCTTTCATCTTCCGGGACTTCTTCAAGATATTTCAGAATGCCACCCTGAAGGTGATATACCTCATTCACACCTGCTTGCTTAAGAAATGCTGTTGATTTTTCACACCTGATGCCACCAGTGCAAAACATAGCAACCCGTGGCTGCTCACCTGTATCAATCTTTTCCTCAAGCCACGATGGTAATTGACTAAATGAATCCAAGTCTGGATTCACTGCACCCGTAAAGGTTCCAATCTCTGTTTCATAATTGTTACGAGCATCGATAACGATGACATCTGGGTCTCGGATAAGTGCGTTCCAGTCAGCCGGTTTTACATACGTACCAACGAGTTGTGATGGATCAATTTCTGGAATGCCCATTGTCACAATTTCTTTCTTCAGCCGCACGCGCAACTTCCGGAAAGGCTGTTTGTTAGCAAATGACTCCTTCCACTCAAGATCAGCAAAGCGGGAGTCTTGTCGAATAAATTCAAGGACTTTCACCACGCCTTCCCGTGATCCAGCAATGGTCGAATTAATACCCTCTTGTGCTAATAAAACAATGCCAAGAACATTGTTCTTGCGGCAGCACGACTCTATCTGATCTTGTAGTGAGGCAAGATCAGTGAGTTGTACGAACTTATAAAAAGCAGCCACTAAAAGGGAATCCATTGTTTGATTCTTCGTTTTCTACACGTGTTTGGGGAATCCTTATTCAGCATCGCACGTTGTTACTACTTCCTGTGTTTCCTTATCGAAATAACATTGTTGTTGCGCGACACTACTCACGAATCTAACAAGGATATCTTAGGTGTTGAAAAAAACACTGGAATACTGACAAAGTTTTGCCATGCAGTCACTTTTTTAAAGGCTTCTTTATGAACTATCGGGCCCCAAATTCACTCTTTAATCTGTTGATCAAAAATTTTTGTATATGCTGTGATTCACCCTAGGAGCACTCGGCATACTGTAACCAGAAATACTTTTCGCCTTTGGAGTTTTATGAGATGACTTTTATACGCCCACTTTTCCTCGTCATTCTCTTTTTTCTCTACCCAACAGTGTTACCGTTGGCTCAAGAGATCGTTACCGAAGACGCCACTACGATAACAACCACTCCTGCTCACCGATTGGATGAGAACAATAAGAGACGAGGATCATGGTGGAAAGATAGACATGAAGAAAAATTGGCTCTTGCTCAACAAGGTGATTGGGAACTTGTATTCCTCGGTGACTCAATTACACATGGCTGGGAACGGAACGGGAAAACAACCTGGGATAAATACTACGGCGCCCGAAAAGCTATCAATTTGGGCTTCGGTGGAGACCGGACTGAGCACGTTCTATGGAGGCTCAATCACGGAGAGCTAGACGGGTACAAACCACGTGTTGTTGTCATCATGATTGGAACGAACAACACGGGCCATGACATGCATCCGCCAGAGGCAATCGCTGCTGGAATCAAGAAGATTATTGCCACGATCCAAAAAAAATCTCCCGACACAAAAATTTTATTGCTTGGAATATTTCCTCGTGGAGCCACAACGGATGATCCAAAGCGAGTCAATAACGATAAAACCAATGACATCATAAGCACGATGGCTGATGAAAAGAGAGTTTTCTTTCTTAATATCAATGATGAGTTTTTGACTGAAGATGGAGTACTAACAAAAGAAATCATGCCAGACCTCCTTCACCCAAAAGAAAAGGGCTACGCACTCTGGGCTGAGGCTATAGAACCTACGTTGGCACGACTTTATGACATGAAATAAATACCCCGATTGATAAATTTCATGTGCGCGCTGCCTCACAGCTAATCTTTATAAACTCTTCCAACATTTTTGAGATCGCCATTCTTGGAATTTGTAATTTCTAATGATTCCTTGTCAGCAATGATCTCTCCCTGATTGGCTTCACAAAAATGCTGAGCAAAGTGTCCTTGTCAAAAATAAGCGACTGACAAAACAGAAAGATGACACCGTCACTACTTTTTGCGGATCTTTTGCAAGCAGCCCGTTTTGGAGCAGCCTATTCTCGTCATCGGACCTCTCACACGAGATAGAATCTCGGCAGAATTCTTTTCATTTGCTGAAATATTCGATTGGTTCTGGATCTCTCCACCACTGGAGGCTTGGCCATGACAATTTTGCTCAAGGTTGCAGTACTTGCGACAGTACTTCTATCGGGATGTACCATCACGCCCTCTCGATCATCGCTCGCAATTAACAAGACCATTGATCTTGATAAACAACCACTTGATGGGGCTCGGATCGAATTTCGAATGGACTGGATCCGTTAACACAGCCGGTAAAAGTTAGCACAGCCGGTAAAATATGTTCCTAGCTATTTAGGCAGGACTACTTCGGACCCCAAGAAGGAAGGCCAAGCTCTTCTCTTCTCCTTTTCATGGCTGAAAAATATTCACCGAATTTGGCTCGCTGTTCGGGTGTCGTTCGGTCGATCATTTTCTTTCGCCAGGCATTACGCTCATCTTCTGACCGATTTTTTATCCACGGAGGGCCGCCTTTCTGACCATCATTTTTGGCAGCAGTAGAGGTTTTCGACCAACCTATGGCACTCATCACACTCTTGCCCGCCTCAAATGCCTGTCGCATAAACTCCATTTGACGGATTTGATTATCGAGATAGGCCTCTCTTTCAGATTGAGGCAATTCAAAGTAGTTATTAACTTTTGCCTCCATTGATTCCATCATCATTTTCTTGCCGGGTTGAATCGCTTCTGATCTCAAATCCTCTGGTAAGGCAGCTACTTTTGTCATGACAGTCGTGATTGCTGTAACACGCTCAACTGCGTCTGACATGCTCGAAGGCCCCTGCGTCGGATTGAATTTCTTCGCCAAATCTTGCTGCAGATTTTTAATTTCGGTAACACGAGGATCTTCGGCAGTGCCAAACATGCCCAGCGACCAACTTAGGGCTACGACAGCAACGACACACGCTGCTCCTCCCACAATCCATCGCAAACGACTCGTGCTTTTTGTCTCCTCTTGTATTTTTTTTATTTTCTTCATATTTCAATTGAATCCTAGAGGATTGTTTGAGTGTCTACCACTCGCTGTCAGCAGGAGTCTGGAACACTTATGATTGGATCTGTTTAGAAATTCGAGAGGGTAAATAGCCTTAGAACCATTCTTTTCATTTTACCAGACACATTATCTTTTTGCTGCATCTTGATCTGAAACGACACACGTTCACGCACATATGCCATATCAGTCGTACTGAGCGTGTTATATTGAACGTTCGAGAAATCCAAAAGTTCTGAAGGACCAGTAAAAAGAGGATAAACATGCCTGCACGCTGCCCAGTCATTGGACCAGTTGCTCCTTCCAAAGCTCGGCATACCGCGGCAGGTTCGCTATCGAATGCCGACTGGTGGCCAGACCAACTGAATCTACGAATACTAAAAGCACATGCTGGAGCACCTCCACCGATCGGACACGAATTCGATTATGCAGAAGCATTTAAAAGTCTAGATTTTCAAGCAATTAAGACTGATCTACAAACCGCCATGACGACTTCGCAAGAATGGTGGCCAGCTGACTATGGTCACTACGGACCACTGTTTATACGTATGGCTTGGCATAGTGCCGGAACGTATAGAACGGCTGATGGCCGTGGCGGTGCAGGTGCTGGTACGCAACGGTTTGCACCTCTCAATAGCTGGCCAGACAATACAAACCTTGATAAAGCTCGTCGATTGCTGTGGCCTATCAAACAACAGTACGGGAAAAGAATCTCATGGGCTGATCTAATGATTCTTGCTGCAAACGTTGCACTTGAATCAATGGGATTCTCAACCTTTGGGTTTGCTGGCGGTCGTGAAGACGCGTGGGAGCCACCGGAAGATATCTACTGGGGCCCTGAGAGCGAATGGCTCGGCGATAATCGGTACAGCGGTGAACGGCAACTTGAGAATCCTCTTGCCGCAGTACAGATGGGCCTTATTTATGTGAATCCCGAAGGTCCAAATGGAAAACCAGATCCGTTGGCAGCAGCATCCGATATTCGAGAGACCTTCTATCGCATGGCAATGAATGATGAAGAAACGGTCGCACTCATCGCGGGTGGGCACAGCTTTGGAAAATCACACGGCGCTGCACCTGCAGATCATCTCGGGCCACCACCTGAAGGTGCGTCAATTGAAGAGCAGGGACTTGGTTGGAAAAATAGTTTTGGTTCAGGGAACGCCGGCGACACAATTACTAGTGGGCGTGAAGGTGCATGGACTTCAACGCCTACTCGTTGGTCACATGGATATTTGCAAAACCTGTTTCAATACGAATGGGAATTAACCAAAAGCCCTGCAGGTGCCTGGCAGTGGACACCCAAGGAAACGTCGGCAAAAAACACAGTACCGGATGCACACGATCCCAATCGTTCCCATGCACCCATGATGTTTACAACAGATCTCGCTCTCCGAGTTGATCCCGATTACGAAGTGATTTCTCGCCGCTTCCTTGAAAATCCAACTGCATTTGCTGATGCATTTGCAAAAGCCTGGTACAAACTGACTCACCGGGATATGGGACCTGTCACACGGCTCCTTGGACCAGAGGTTCCCGAAGCTCAACTCTGGCAAGATCCTGTGCCCAATGGTGATTATGAAACAATTGATCAACACGATGTTTCAGTTTTGAAGCAACGTATTCTGTCATCAGATTTATCCATCACAGATCTTGTACGTACGGCATGGGCGGCCGCATCAACATTTCGTGGGAGTGACAAACGAGGGGGTGCCAACGGCGCACGCATTCGGCTCTCTCCACAAAAAGACTGGGAAGTAAATGACCCAACTCAATTAGCACAGGTTCTCGCTGCTCTTGAAGATATCCAACAGGAATTTAACACCACGGCTCACAGTAACAAACAGGTATCACTCGCAGATCTGATTGTTCTCGGAGGCTGCGCAGCAGTTGAAGAAGCTGCACGTCAGGCCGGATGTGAAGTCACTGTTTCCTTTCATCCTGGACGGACTGATGCAACTGTTGAAATGACTGACATCGAGTCTTTTGCTGTGCTCGAACCAAAGACTGATGGGTTTCGGAATTACGTTGCCAAACATATCGATCGTCCTGCCGAGGAACTCTTGCTTGACAAAGCCGACCTTTTGACGCTCACTGCGAAAGAAATGACAGTGCTAGTTGGGGGGCTTCGAGTTCTCGGAGCCAATAGTATCGCAGGTGATCAAGCCCAGCTTGGCGTTTTCACAAAGCGTTGTGGAACCTTATCCAATGATTTTTTTACGACCCTGCTTCGCCAAGATATCGAGTGGCACAAGACGGCAGAGTGCAGCACAATTTTTGCTGGGAAAAATTGTTCAACAGGCACCGTTGAATGGTATGCGTCACGTGTTGATTTGATTTTTGGATCAAACGCCCAACTGCGTGCCATAAGTGAAATGTATGCAAGCAAAGATGGCCAACAACAATTTGTCGATGATTTCGTCATCGCCTGGACCAAGGTTATGAACCTTGATCGCTTCAATTTATAATGGCCTGCATGCATGATTTCTTCAGCGTTACCCGCTTGAACACGCTGTCATGCCTCTCCTGCCAAGGCTTCCACAATATTTTCAAAATGACTGAATAGGTGTGCATGGCTATTCAGCACGGACAGCACGATAGACGTAACTGTAGGTGGCATATCGGCATTAGTCAGTTCTTCAAGTTGCTTCGATCGCAATTCTTTGATCTGGGATCGAACACGTTCCCTGATAGAGGAAAATTCTCTAAGAACATCGAGGTTTTTTGTACGAAGTGCCGTATTTATTTCTTTCAAAACTGACTGGGTGCAGTCAGTCAATTCTGTGATGCGGTTATAAAAATTTGATGAGACATCGGATCCATGCTGCCTCATCTTTTCATCCAATCGCTCAAGATTATCTATGCCGTCACTGATCGATTCATACTCGTGGGCTATCCGCAATTGTCTACGTATTTCATCCGCAACATCATGTGGCAACGCGCTCGCAAAGAGCTTTGTCATAAATGTCGTTATTTCTTCCTGAATAGTATCTAGAGATTTCTCGTGCTCTCTTAGCTGGCTCCTGAGACGACTATCTGGAGTGTTTTTTTGTCTCAATTCTGACAAAATATCGATCATCTTTTCGCAACTGTTTCCCATTCGTTCTAGTTCTTTTTTTGATTGCTCAATCGCCAACACGGGATTATCTAACATCCGCATATCTAATCCGGTAAGACGTGGCTTCTCTTTCAATTCTTTTGATGGAACAATCCGCTCGAGAACTCGCACGAGCATTCCAACAAAGGGAATGAATAACACGACATTCGCTATGTTAAAAATACTGTGGGTTGCAGCAATTGCTGGTGTCGTATTTGGGAACGTCGCGAAACCGTCTACTATCACTTCTTTCAAAACATCGACGTGAATAATCCACTGCACAAGTTGGATATACCATTGAAAAATAAGGGTAATCCAAAATACTCCGGTGAGATTAAAGAGGACATGAAAGTAGGCTGCCCTGCGGGCATTTGTTGTTGCGCCTAATGATGCGAGCAAGGCCGTAATTGTTGTGCCGACATTCTCACCAATAACAAGTGCAGCTGCAGTCTCGTAAGATATAACCCCTTGGTAAGCAAGAGATATCGTAATCCCCAAGGTTGCCGAAGAAGACTGCACCATGGTCGTAAGAATACAGCCCACCATACAACACTTGAGTACACCGAGGTAGCTATCGGCCTGAAAGGCTTGAAACCACGTTGCAAAGTCCGGTGTTTCTTTAATGATGCCACACGCATCTTTCATGAGCTCCAAACCAAAAAACACCATTCCGGTTCCCATGAGTCCCATCGCATAGTACCGCCAGCGGTCTTTTCGTGAAAACAGGTACACAAAAGCCGAGCAACCAAGAAGTGGCAAGCCATACTTTCCGATTTTAAGAACCAGTATCCATCCAGTGATTGTTGTCCCAATATTTGCTCCCATGATGACACCTACCGCCTGCACTAGGCTCATCACGCCACTGTTCACAAAGCCAACAACCATAACGGTGGTAATAGAACTTGACTGAACAATGCAGGTCACAATGACCCCAACGATAATCGCAAAAAAACGATTGCCGGTCACGGTGCTGATAAGCCGACGCAAGCTATTTCCAGCGACAGCTTGCATACCCTCGGACATGAACTTCATGCCGAGCAAAAAGATGCCGAGACCTCCAATGAGTTCGCCAACGAGGTGAGCTAAAGACGTGAGATTCACAGGAGCATTCCAGATGGCTATTTCGTGATCTGAATAGGAGTATACTGGTGCCTTACAGTCTAGAGGCAAAGAAAACTTTTCATAGTTGTCTTTACAGAGACAACATTTTGGCACATTTCATGAAGTGGGAATCGCACGATCTTGTTGTCTACAGTAAACAGAAACATAGCGTTTCTCCCGGCCCGCGGGCTCGTGAAGTTGATGCCGCCACACGAGGGGAAACCTATTCGTATACCGTAGACAAGTTTTGGGTCATTAAGAAACTGCTCGAAGACGGGCAACTGCTTCTAGTCACGCGTACTGGAAAGCAACACGCGATTCACCCACATGATCCAAATCTCCGAAAAGCAACACTCTGGGAGCGGTGGTATTACCGCCGAAGGTACCGCGAAATAAAAGCTCTTCTCTCAAATGAAAAATAATTTTGTTCGATCTCCTTCATACTGAAGCAAATGATCCTTGAAGAAGACTGCAAATACTCACGAAAACCACACACAAATGAGTACGTTAAGGAATTGCTTAAGAGTGAGACTTTGTCACTTTTCTACAATTCATTTCAAGGAGATGGCTGTATGAAATTTCTTACTTGTAAAACCCATCTCCGGACCCTTTTGTTTTTTCTTTTGTTTGCCTTCCCTGCAGGAGGCCTTCAATCTTTTGTCTCCTCGAAATCACTTGCACAAGAAATTGATCCTGAGTTACAGCCTTATCACTCCGTCAGTGGTGAAGTAGCCGGCTCTCTGAAGTACATCGGCTCTGACACGATGAATAATCTGGTTGCGTTGTGGACGGAAGGTTTTAAGAAATTTTACCCAAGTGTTCGTGAGGGTATCGAGGGTAAGGGGTCCTCCTCTGCACCCCCAGCTCTCATGGAAGGCACAAGCACTTTTGGCCCAATGAGTCGGCCTTGGAAAGCACGTGAAATTGATTCCTTCAAAGACCATTTTGGTTATGCACCAACCGTCATCCCAACTGCAATCGACATGCTCACTGTGTATGTCCATAAAGATAATCCCATCAACGGTCTTTCTCTTCAGCAAGTAGATGCCATCTTTTCAAAAAATCGAAACGGTGGAATGAGAAAGTCTGTTGTAACATGGGGCCAGCTGGGGCTCACCGGTACCTGGCGAGACAAACCGATACGACTGTATGGCCGAAATTCTGCAAGCGGTACATATGGATATTTTAAAGAGCATGCTCTTTTCAAGGGAGACTTTAAACCAAGCGTCAAGGAGCAACCAGGTAGTTCTTCTGTTGTTCAGTCAATTGCGAATGATTGTTATGGGATTGGCTACAGCGGTATTGGCTATAAAACCGCCGATGTCAGAGCACTCCCCTTGAGCTCCACCAATCACGGTAAGAAGGTTACTCCGAACGCAAAGAATGCCTACTCTGGAGAATACCCCCTCATTCACTTTCTCTATTTGAGTGTGAATTACAAGCCCGGAAGTGAACTCGAACCACTTCGTCGAGAATTCTTGAAGTATGTTCTAAGCGCAACTGGTCAAGCAGATGTTTTGAAAGTTGGCTACCTACCAGTGACACACAGAATCTCTGAAAGAAGCCTTCGACGTATTGGTGTGAACTGAATGAAATCACACGTTTTGACGAAACCCTACAAATACAGTAAACCGTCTGTCAGCAGACTATTGAAACCAGTTGTAAAGAAGAACATGTTTCTTCGATTTTTTAACTGTTCGTCACTAGAAGACTGAGTTGTTTTAATTGGCTTCACTCAATTTATTTTTCAGCCGTGATCTATGAATCAGCCGGCATCATATACTGGGCGCAAAAAAAGCACCGCGACACGCGCTGCAGTTTTACTCAGTGACAAACTTGCCCTCTTCGTTATTACGCTGGGTGGCCTTGCAACAATCGCTGCAGTTCTCCTTGTTGGTGTTTTCCTGTTCGTTGTAGCACTTCCGCTATTTCGTTCTGCTACCACTGAACTGAAACAATCTATTGCCTTCAATCTGCCGAACGATCAATTGCTTGCTTCCGGCCTTGATGAATCAGGCTCTCTGGCGTGGTTTTGTAATGCAGATGAAATTGCTGTTATTGAAATTAAGACTGGCAACAAACTTCTTTCACGTTCAACAGGGAGTTGTGGGCTTAAGCAAGCTTCTGCTATTTCCCATCCCCAAGGCAATCTGCGGTCGGCTTTTGGTTTTTTGGATGGCACAATTCGCACCGGACGAATTGGGCTTATTACTTCGTATGTTCCTCAAACGAAAATTCCACGGCAGGCAGACACTCTAAATGTTGGCGAACTTATCACTGTCGATAATGAGATTTATCTTCGGTCATCAAAAGATATAACAAAAAAAATTGAGCTTCTGGCAGACTTGGATGAGCCTGTATCCGCTGGCCTAACACGACCGATCATCAATATTGACTTTACGATGACTTCAAACGGTTTCTGTGTTGCGGCGATTGATGATCAAGGAAATATACATGTTAAAAAAAGCTCTTTTCAAAAAAATCTGATCACTGATGACGGTTCTGTAAGCACGTTAGAAACTACTATCAAGGGAGAGCAAGACGACTCAGACTTTCGCTTTGTTCGGGTTTCTGGGCTTGGAGATCAACTTTTTGTGTTTACTCCATCTGGAGTCTTCAAGCGTTTCGTCATTCGAGATGTAACAAATCCGGAATTGATGGAGCAGTATCAATTGCTTCAGAAAAACCAATTAATTACTCACATCACTCGACTTTTCGGGGGGGCTTCTTTCGTACTCGGTGACAATAGTGGCACGATAAGAATACTATTCACCTCCAGAGACACCGGCCTCACAACAAAAGATGGTTTAGAAACAAAAATCACTGCAACGTTTGCCTCTCAACCAAACGGTTCTCACCAGCAAAGAAGAGATGCACGAATTACAGCTATTTCTTCCTCACCGAGATCGCGGCTTTTTGCCGTAGCTTCAGCAGACGGCTTTATTCGACTCCTACAAGCTACGAATCACTCAATCGTCGCTGAGATTAATTCGATGAAAGAATCGGTTCTAACCGAAAAACCTCGCGTCCTTCTACTTGGCTCACGCGAACAAACTCTTGTTGCATATGATGGAAGGAATCTAGCTTCTTGGGATATCACCCCTGGCTATCCAGAGGTTTCTTTCGGTGCGCTCTTTGGAAAAATCTGGTACGAAAACTATCCGGGCAGGGACTATGCTTGGGAAACAACAGGACACGAATCCTTCGAGCCAAAATATAGCTTGGTGCCGCTTCTGTTTGGAACTATCAAAGCAACTATCTACTCAATGTTATTTGCGACACCAATTGCTATTTTTGCAGCAATCTATGTAAGTCAGTTTATGACTCCGTCATGGAAGTCTCGAATAAAACCAATAATTGAAATGATGGCAAGCCTCCCAAGTGTTGTACTCGGGTTCATTGCCGGTCTCATTCTCGCTCCGCTTATCGAAAGCCGGGCGATGGTTTTTGTCACAAGCCTTTTCACTGTTCCGATTATGCTCTTGATTGGTGCTTTCTTGTGGCAATTATGGCCACCCGGATTACGCGGTCGAGTATCAAGCTGGCGATTCCCTGTTGTGCTCGTTGTTGCATTGCCTCTTGGTATTCTTTTAGGATCGGTCGTCGCAAAACCGACAGAATCACTTCTTTTTGATGGCGACTTTTTTGCCTGGCTGAATGGTCGAGGTGCAAGCGGTTGGGGAGGTTGGACCCTTGCTTTGTTTCCTCTCTCAGCGATGGTCGCCGCTCTCGTAATCAGTCGATTTATTAATCCATGGATTCGGCAACGAAGCAGGAAATGGGGACACTGGAAGACTGTTTTCACAGCCTTCTTTCTTTTTATCATTGGCTTTTTTCTTGCTGGCGCGATCTCAACAGCTGCTGCAATGTTTCTTGATGCTTTACGACTAGAGACTCGAAGTGGCATTTTTGGCACCTACGTGCAGCGGAATACCATGATTGTTGCCATTGGCATGAGTTTCGCGATCATTCCGCTGATATTCACAATTGCAGATGATGCTTTGTCTAGTGTTCCTGATCACCTTCGGAGTGGTTCACTAGGGACTGGTGCAACCCCGTGGCAGACAACCATTCGAATTATTTTACCAACCGCAGCAAGTGGACTCTTTTCAGCTGTCATGATTGGTTTAGGAAGAGCCATTGGGGAGACAATGATTGTCTTAATGGCTGCGGGAAATACACCAATTATGAATTGGAATATTTTCAGTGGGTTTCAGACATTGTCTGCCACAATCGCAACAGAACTGCCGGAGGCTACACAGGGGTCAACTCATTATCGCATTCTTTTTTTAGCAGCAGTACTTTTGTTTGTTCTGACATTTTTTATCAATACAGTAGCCGAATTGATACGACAAAGATTCCGAAGGAGGGCACATGAACTCTAGTCGGATTCAGAGGCACAATATCCGTTCACCATATTCAGGGCTCATGGCACATGGTGAACCATGGGTATGGCTGATGTCAGGGTCTCTTGCAGTCGCAGTAACGATGATTGTGGGCCTCCTGTTGTTTATTACAGTACGCGGTTCTCTTCATTTCTGGCCGCGTCCACTTTACGAAATTACACTGCATAATGGCGAGACTTGTCTCGGTGAAGTAACGTCTCGTGAGACGCGAGCAAACAACCTTCTGGAGAATGAAACATTCTCCGACCGTCGCCTTGTACATATTGCTAACTTTGAATTGACGGGGACGCACTACAGATGGATCAATGAAAGTGATATCGCTACTACGCAACAACCCAGATTTGCAACCGTAGTTGAACGGCTCGAAGGTGGCCGCTTTCATGGCTTTCCTGTACGTGTCTTGAAAAATGACGTTGCAGTAAGCATTGGTCCAGAAATGGCGTGGGCAAAGTATAAAGAAATTGCTCCGGCTATTCGCCAACAATTCCGTGATGCAAACTATTTAGACAAACACGAGCGGGGAAAATTGCAACAAAGCCTTCGACGTGCTCGGCTTGCCTTGTTCGATACCCGCCTCAAGTATGGTACCGAGGAAAACTCATTTACAGAGGCCGCACAAGATAAAGAAAAACGAATTGCAAAAGAAGTTTCCATACTCTCAAGTCGGCTTGACAAAAAGTTGGCATCGCTACGAAAGGCTAATCAAGCGTGGAGCTTTGAATTTGAAACTGCAGAAGGTCATTCAGTCATTCTTCCCATAGAAGAGATCGTTCAAGCATGGCAGCCCAACAACATTGGATTTTCGCGCACGCTCCGTGTTTATGGAGCACGTTGGTGGGAGTTTCTTTCTGATGATCCACGTGAAGCAAATAGTGCCGGTGGAGTTTTCCCTGCTATTTGTGGAACAGTGAGCATGACTCTATTCATGGCCCTTCTCGTTGCACCATTTGGAGTTCTTGCGGCACTCTACCTGCGTGAATATGCCGCCGATGGCCCTCTTACTGCTACGGTTAGAATTGCAATCAATAACTTGGCTGGTGTTCCAAGTATTGTTTACGGTGCTTTTGGAATTGGTTTTTTCTGTTATGGCGTCGGCGGATGGATTGACGAATTGTTTTTTAGTGCAAGTTTGCTTGCAGACAATCAGCCAACGTATGGCACAGGTGGTCTTTTATGGGCATCACTGACATTGGCCTTACTGACGCTACCTGTCGTTATCATAGCGACTGAAGAAGCTCTGGTAGCTGTGCCAAATTCAATGAGAGAAGGATCTTACGCATGCGGTGCAAGTAAATGGCAAACTATTTACCGTATCGTCCTGCCAAGAGCATTACCGGGAATAATGACCGGATTGATTTTAGCTATGGCTCGTGCAGCTGGTGAGGTTGCACCGCTCATGCTTGTGGGTGTGAAAAAGGTTGCGCTTGATCTTCCTATCGATACATCGTTCCCATACATTCATCCCGAGCGAGAATTCATGCACCTTGCCTACCTGGTATATGATGTTGGATTCCAAAGCCCAAACAGCCAGGCAGCAAAACCCATGGTCTTCACAATTACATTGTTGCTTGTGACTCTTATTGCTGCGCTCAATATCACAGCAATTTATATTCGATCACACCTGAAGCGACGCTATGTACCTCAACACTTTTAAAAGCTCAGAATGATTACTTCCTTCCAATCATTCTTTGGTAAAATATGATGATGCCTGCACAAAAAGAAAACCTAACTCCAGCCCTTCCAAGCGACGGTGGATCAGGAATTTCTTCTGACCGCCTCCAAGCCGTTGCTCGAGGAGATAACGTTCCTACTGAGGTACACCAAAGTGTTTTTGAGGCAAGACCAGTCCTCAATATCAATGCATTCAGTCTCTGGTACGGAACAAAACAGGTCATTCACAACATTTCAATGCCCATCCCCAGAAATCAGGTTACGGCACTAGTCGGACCAAGTGGCTGTGGAAAATCAACGCTTCTAAGAAGCGTCAATCGGATGAATGATCTTATTCAGAATGTACAAGTTACCGGTGATATGCAACTCAATGGTGATTCAATTTATGACTCTCGTATGGATGTCATCGACCTTCGTAAGAGAATGGGAATGGTTTTTCAGAAACCAAATCCTTTTCCAATGAGTATCTTTGAAAATGTAGTTTATGCGCTGAGGATTGATGGGGAAAAAAATCGTAGTGTGCTGGAAGAAGTTTGTGAAATTAGTCTTCGTGGTGCAGCATTATGGGATGAAGTAAAAGACTGCCTGAATGATAGTGCCCTGAAACTTTCGGGAGGCCAACAACAACGCCTTTGTATCGCTCGTGCGGTAGCCGCTGAACCAGAAGTCCTTTTGCTTGACGAACCATGCTCTGCTCTTGACCCCATAGCAACCGGAAAAATTGAAGATCTCATTCAAGAACTGCGAGGGCGGTACTCGATCCTTATGGTGACGCATAATATGCAGCAGGCCAGCCGTGCCAGTGACTATACCGCTTTTATGTATCTTGGACGGCTGATTGAGTACGGACCGACGTCGGATATCTTCACTAATCCTGTCTTACAGGAAACAGAATCCTACGTTACTGGTCGGTTTGGATAATTTACAGAAAAATTTAACACTACCTGACCATGGTATTCCGTCATGACACGTCACATTGAACACCAGATTGCACAACTGAAGGATTCAATTCTCCGCTTTGGAACAATTGTTGAAGAAGCCATTAGTCGTTCTAATACTGCGCTTTTCAGACAAGACGTAGACCTCGCCCAGAAAGTCATGGCAAATGACGGCGAGATCGATCGTCTCGAGGTCGAATTAGAAGAAGAGTGCCTCAAAGTCCTTGCGCTATATCAACCCGTAGCGGCTGATCTACGTTTTGTTGTTGCGGTACTGAAAATCAACAATGACTTAGAACGAATCGGGGATCTTGCGAGCAACATTGCAAAAACTGTCTCTCAACTCACAACCTCAGGACCGTTTAACCTACCTGAAGAAATTTCCATTATGGCCAAGCAGGCCGAGGAGATGGTGAAAAACAGCCTCGATGCTGTGGTTCAGGCCGATCCAGACTTGGCCCGGCAGGTACGAGATGATGATGATGTCGTTGACGCTGGTCGACAGGCAGTCCGCACATTAGTCATGCAGCAAATTAAGAAGAATCCAGAAAAGGTAGAAAGTCTGCTTCAAATTAATTCTGTATCGAAACATCTTGAGCGAATAGCCGACATGGCAACAAATATCGCAGAGGATGTAATTTATATGGTGGAAGGAGAAATTGTTCGTCACCGACACAGAGATGACATGAAATCAACATAATACATGTTTTTCACTGTCCTCCTCGATCACGGCTTGGTGATTCATGACCAACCAAGCGGACTCAAGGGAGTCATAGGAAAGCCCCAAGGTGATCGTCTTCTCATCACTTGTGCTTCACACCCCGCCAGCAGCGCCGTCGCCAAGACAGCGGCATAGGCTGTCCATCGTTTCATCATCTTTTAGTCCTTGGATTCTGAATGTTGTTTCGTTGTGGCCTTTGCCATCACCAGCACCCAGTCCTGCGGTGTCGGTACATTCGACGACGTCCATTCACCAGAGATGTTGACGACACCGTGGTCAAACCGCCGGCCAGAGACGGGGTCGAAGTAAAATACGGAATAGGCGTTGGGCGGAATGTTCTTAACCTTGATGCCATCCCACACGTAGTTCTTGCGTTTTGGTTGATAAATAAAAATGACCTCGCCCGGAATTCCGGCGGCAAAGCGGCCATGTCCGACGAATCCGGCGTACTTTTCAAGACGTTTCTTCGGGTTTCCTCCCCCGAGCCATTCGGGATGCGGCTCGAATCGCTGCCAAGGGTATTCTTCGAGCAAAGCTTTGCAGCGCCCGAGTTGAGTTGAACCGGCGAAGTGCATTCCCTCGCGCCAAGTCGTCATGTCGTAGGGCTGGAAGTTCCAGCCGCCCCAGTTCCCGTGTTCTTCCGGCGTGCCCATGTGCCAGATTCCCGCGGCTCCGTAGGTGTGTCCCGCCGCGCCGGAAAGCATCAAGCCCCAGAACTGCTGGCGCTGCAAGTCGGCAAAGTTTCCCTGCATGTGCTGCTCGTAGCAGGATTCCCCACTGACGTATGGCTTCGCGGGTAACGACGCCATTGTTTTGATGGCCTTGTTGATTGCAGAGCTGGCCGTTTCCCACCCCCGGTGTCCAGTGGCATCCATATCGAAGTCAAAGGCCGCGGAATCGTCGAAGGCGTGACGCAAGTGCGAACTGTGATTCGTAAGGAGCCGGTCAAAGGGATCGGTGGAATCCAGGTATTCGGCGGCCGCATACCATGGCCCCTGTTTCTCTTGCGTTTCGCCGCCCAGGATCCAGACCACGGGATAGGCGCCATAGCGGGCGACAAGGTTCCGGTAATGGCGTTTGTATCCCGAAAGCCCGACGGCGTTCAGGGTAACGGCGCGTCCCCAACCACCGACGATCGCGGGCGTGATGCCATTGTCGATCAGGTGCTCCAAGCGGCGATCCGCATACTTGAAGTACTCCGGGTTTACCTCGCTGAAGTCCTCTTTTAGGTAGGGCATTCCACCTTCGTTCTCCCAGCTCGGCTTCAAGAGACCCAGCTCGTCCGGATAGGTGCCGCAGACGATCTGAACTACCGTGAAGCCCTTTTCTTTGCGGTCGGCGGCGAGTTCCCGGAACCCTTCCCAGGTCAACCGTTTGCAGAGGCCCTTCCACCAGGTATCGCCCAGCCAGAAGAACGGCGTGCCGTCGGCAAACTCGAAGTAACGATTGTCTTCGGTGACTTGCAGCTTGCCACGTTGATACAGCAGGTTGTCACCAGTGTAACTGACGACCGTGACCTCACCGCTGGCCCCATGCAGTTTTGTGTTCGTCTTGTCAGTACACTCGGTGCGCCAGGTGTGCCTGCCGGTCTGATTCGACGAGTATCGAAAACTCCAACGATCACTGCCAGCCCAAAAGCCGGGCACGCGCAGCTGCGTGCCGTTGGGCTGGGTGACGACCGCGTCCAGTTCGATCTCGGTGAACGGGTTCTCGTAGTTGATCTCAGAACGTAGTCCGATTTCGATCACGCGATTCGCTTCTGTCGTATTCGTCTCGGCGTGCGCGAAACAAGCGCAGCAAACGATTGCGACGACTGACAACGGGTGATGGTGCATCTTTATTGGGTGTCTGTGATTTTCGTTGTTGTTGTTTCCAGAACCAGCACGGCAATCCAGGATGTTAAGGCTTAACAAGTTTTATGGGTTGTCCATTTCTCTCCGGATACTGCGCGGCCTTCGCTTCGAGTTCCCCGGCCATCGTCTTGAGCATCGACCTGAGCATCGACCTGAGTTTCGCCTTGTTGTCCGCCGCCAGGTTATTGGATTCACTCGGATCGTTTTCGAGGTCATACAGTTCGTGCCATGTGGCAGTCAATTCTCTTTCGACGTCCTTACTAACATCGCAACGATTCTATTCACAAGTGGAGACACAATCACAATTGTCGGCCAGGCAATAATCCATGAAAGTCCCCATGCCTTGAGCCAATCTAGAATAACTCCGGGCCTGATGCCGACATGGAGCAGGGTTATCACCAATGACATGAGGCCAGACATCAAAACAGACATCACAAAAGAAAACACAAGCCCATAAAACTTTTTTGGAAACATACGCCTGCCCGAAGACTTAATTTGGGTGAATCAATAAAGCCTAATTGGAATTTTCTCAAAATGACAAGGTGACATTTAGCAACCACTACGTCCCACAAAACGTACAGTACTGCTGGCTTCCGGGTAACGCCCCTTTTTGATACGGCTCATTTTCTTTTGTTTTTGAAAAAGGTGATTTAAGTGCTTCAAGTAGACGATGTGTTGGCTCAAGGTCTCCTGATTCTGCCGCGACAAGGGCTTCTTCAACTTTCAAATTTCTTGGGATAATGACCGGGTTTACTGTTCGCATGCGTTTTGCAGCATCAACAAATGAGCCTGGCTCTCGAGCCACCCGTTGATACCATCGCTCGATCCAATCACTCAATCCAACAAGGTTGCCGACAACCTTGCCAACAACCTTGGAAAACTCCGGATCCACCTCAGATTGCTCGATGCTATTTGCTAATTTGACGAATGTTTCCGTAAAGTCTAATTGTGACTCTTCCATAATTTTAAGTAAGTCAAGGTAGATTACAGAGTCTTCTTTCTCCAGCGTGGTAAGACCAAGTTTTGCGTTTGCACCAATCTGAAAGTACTTCTCATAGCGAGATGAGAACGTTTCTAGAATTTCAACAAATTTCCCAACCGCATCCTCCGGGTTTCCTGGGGCTATCTGAACAAGGCTTTCCGCTAAACGTGCCAGGTTCCATTGGGTAATCGATGGCTGGTTCTGGAAAGCATACCGCCCTTGATGATCGATTGAGCTAAAAACCGTCTCCGGATGATAGGTATCAAGAAATGCACAAGGGCCATAATCAATTGTTTCACCGGCAATAGAAACATTGTCAGTATTCATTACGCCATGCACAAAGCCGACAAGCATCCACTGTGACACCAAGTCTGCTTGTCGATCGAGTACCGCCTCAAAAAATATAAAGGGCAAATCATCTGAGTCCTGTAACTCTGGATAATGCCGATCAACCGTGTAAGCAAGCAGTCGTGAGAGGTTCTCTTTATCACCCAATGCAGCAGCATATTGGAATGTACCAACACGAATGTGGCTCGTTGCAATTCGCGTCAAAATTGCCCCTGGCAATGGAGTAGTTCTCAATACACTTTCACCAGTCGCTGCAACCGACAAGCTTCGTGTCGTCGGTATACCTAACGACTCCATACCTTCACTGATGATATATTCTCGGATCATTGGACCGAGTGCTGCTCGACCATCACCACTGCGTGAATAAGGTGTACGGCCCGATCCTTTAAGTTGAACATCCACACGTTGTTTATCAGGTGTCAGATGCTCACCGAGTAGAATGGCCCGGCCATCACCAAGATTCGTGAAGTGTCCGAACTGATGACCGGCATATGCCTGTGCTAATGGCATTGCCCCGGGAGGCATTTCATTGCCTGCAAAGACCTGAGCTCCGGTTGACCGGAGTATCTCTACATTCAGGCCAAGATCCTCTGCTAACGTATCGTTCAAAAGAATCTGCCCCGCATGTCGTACTGGCTCGGGCTTTGTCGAAGAGAAGAAAACTTCTGGAAGATGCGTAAAAGAATTATCGAAACACCATCCTGCATCTGACTTTTTTTGGATCGTCACAATATTTTCTTCAAGTAGTAGAGTGATAGATAAACGGATGGTTCTCCCAGAGCAGGAGTTTCGCCTTTTTTGTTATTATTTCGAAATATAAGGGTTTGAAGTATCCATCAATCAGATTAGTCGTCCAAACATTCAAACCGCCTCTTGCGCTCACCAGATATCAAGACCGTTTCCAAAAACATTGCCAACGGTCGCACCCAGAGCCCTCGGTCTCCATAATCTGCTCGGTAGATAACAAGTTTTTCAAGAGTTTCACTATGTGAAGCAACGCCGAGTACAACGTAGTCATTTCCCTTGTAGTGGCGATAGCGACCACATTTCAGATCATCCATTTTGTTCACCAATTTCATAATACACTTCGAACAAGAAGACGAGTATTTAACTTAATCAAGCAAAAGACATCTTCCACAAAAACACCATCAAAACTTATTCTTGTTCTAACATAGAGATTCTGAAGGCGTTGGGCTGATCCGCATATACGTTCTATTCATTTAAACTTCTAAATTGGTCCATCCAAATAGTACATTTTTAGATCTTCTTTTCCTTTACGACAAACTGATGCCGCAACACCTTTTTGTTTATGGAACACTCCGGCCACAACTGGCACATGGTGAAGCAAGAACCCTGATTGCCGACCTTGAAATAGTTGGATCGGCTACCGTTCAGGGGAAGCTATATGATTTTGGTGCGTATCCTGGGGTCAAGCATGAGAAGGGAATTGTGTTTGGAGACTTACTTCGTCTCACGAGTACTAAACAATTACATCCTCTGGATGCATATGAGGAGTGTAATGGTCGCTCACCACTTTTTACTCGTTCAGTTATCACTGCTCAGTCGTGTACAGGCACTTCGATTGCTGCCTGGATCTACTTGTTTAGTGGTCGAACAGAGTCCGGGGTTTTGATTGCGAGTGGTGACTATCAACAGTACATTCAAAGCCGACTGAGTAACTGAATACTACTGACTCCTCACAGAACGAGGTGAAGATTGCTATTTCTTTTAGCAAAGTCGACAAGGAATGCTAACTTTTCAGGCGACTTGCACAGGCGAGTTGCAGAAGGAAGCCCATTTTTTAAGATACTTATGGTTGTTTCCGGATGGCATGTCATTTGCAGTTTTGTAAATCTTGGTCTGCGACCATTTTCGACACCGAACAGGCGGCTGCATCCAAACGGAACTCCTCGGCTATTCTCGGCCCTGCCGGAGATGCAGATCGATGTCGCGTCGTCCTGCAGTCGACAGGCTTCAATGTTTTCTCATCCCTCCTCAAAACTAAGGACGAACTTCAGTTATGAGCACGAAATCCAAACTGGAATACATCTGGCTTGATGGTTACAAGCCAACCCAAAGCCTTCGATCAAAGACTCGAGTCGAGTCGGATTTTGGTGGCACTCTTGAAGAGTGTCCAATGTGGTCTTTTGATGGCAGCAGTACCGAACAGGCAACTGGTGGTGATTCCGACTGTCTTCTGAAGCCAGTGGCTGTTTTCCCAGATCCGGGCCGAAAGAATGGGTACCTCGTCATGACTGAGGTTCTCAATGCCGATGGCTCACCTCACGAATCCAATGGTCGGGCGACTATTGAAGATGATGACGAAGACTTCTGGTTTGGGTTTGAGCAAGAGTACTTCCTATGGTGTACAGCCAACAATAATCCACCAGGTTTCCCTCTTGGTGGTTATCCTGCTCCCCAGGGTCCGTACTACTGTTCCGTAGGTGCAGCAAATGCCCACGGCCGAGACTGTGTCGATGAACATCTTGACGCCTGTCTTGAAGCAGGAATCAACGTTGAAGGAATCAACGCTGAAGTAGCTGCCGGCCAGTGGGAATTCCAAGTTTTTGCCAAGGGTGCAAAACGTGCTGGTGATGAAATATGGGTTGCTCGATACCTGCTTGAACGCATTGGTGAAAAGTATGGCTACGCAATTGATTGGCATCCGAAACCACTTGGCAAAACTGACTGGAACGGTTCTGGCATGCATGCAAACTTCTCAAACGAATTGATGCGTACATGTGGTGATAAAGAAGTCTTCACGACAATTTGTGAAGGTTTTGGTGGTGTTGTTGAACGACACATTTCGGTTTATGGTGCCGACAATGATCAACGCTTGACTGGTCAACACGAGACGCAAAGCATTGACCAATTTAGTTACGGTGTTTCTGACCGTGGTGCATCCATTCGTATTCCCGTTGGCACGATTGATGACGGCTGGAAAGGCCGGCTTGAAGATCGCCGACCTGCTTCGAATGCTGACCCATACAAGGTCGCTGCTGCAATCATCAAGACTGTCAAAGGTGCTGCCGGAGCTGCAGTCTGATTCTCAAGAAACATTTTGTTTCACACGATAAAGGGTCTCCCGGAATTTTATTTCGGGAGACCCTTTCTTTTACTGATCCTGATTTTCGAGCTTGCGAAGCACCTGAAGTGTGTACGCTGAGTCAAGAAGTCGCACTGCATCAAGCATCTCCTGCATTGTTTGGAATCGGTTTGCTGGTTTTTTCTCAAGCGCTTTCATGACAATGTCATCAAGTTCTTTTGGGATGTTTTTTTCAGGAGCAAGCGTTGATGGTGGGCA
>Ga0315315_10000951_pt1 | contig 26025 bp, 29 predicted proteins | sample M140m3416metaG_FD_203699 | JGI IMG/M metagenome (GOLD analysis project Ga0315315, IMG submission 203699) | Ammonia-oxidizing marine archaeal communities from Monterey Bay, California, United States - M1 40m 3416 | ecosystem: Environmental > Aquatic > Marine > Intertidal zone | place: USA... | reverse complement strand
GAAAAAATACTTAGAAATGAAGATATTTTTGGTCGCGGTAATAAACTTAAAAAAATTGAAATAGATGGTACGTATCCTGAATATATATATCAAAATAAAGAAAAGTTTTTAGACTGGATTATTTAAGAAATGGTGCGCCGGATAGGAGTCGAACCCATAACCTCCGGAGCCGAAATCCGGCGCTCTATCCAGTTGAAGCTACCGGCGCAATGTGAATAATTTAAATTAATTTATGAATAATACAATTAAATTGTCTGTCAATGCTCAAAATAACGGAAAAAGATTAGATATTTTTTTAACAGAGAACATAGATAACTATACACGATCTTTCTTAAAGAAATTGATTGAGAGCAAGCAGGTAAAGTTGAATGATAATATACTTTCCTCTCCATCAACTAAAATAAAATATAAAGATAAAATTGAAGTAAAGATTATCCAAAAAGATGAGCAAAATATCCTTCCCAAAAAGATAGAATTAGATATTGTGTTTGAGGATAAAGATATATTGGTGGTCAATAAGCCTAAAGGTATGGTTGTACATCCTGGGGCCGGCAATAATAAAGACACATTAGTTAATGCATTATTGTTTAAATATAAAAAAAACCTATCTGATGTGAATGGAGCACTTAGACCAGGTATTGTTCACAGAATTGATAAAGAAACAAGTGGATTACTTGTAATAGCTAAAAATAATTTTGCTCATTCTCATTTAGGAAATCAGTTCAGTAAGCATTCAATTAAGAGAAAGTATCTTTGTTTATCTTGGGGAGTTATTAGACCCTTGAATGGTAAAATTTGCACATTAATCACTAGAGATAAAAAAAATCGTCAACTCATGACTGTAAGTGATATAAATGGGAAAAAAGCAATTACCAATTATAAGACAATAAAAGTTTTTAACATAAAAGATATTCCAAAAATAAGTTTAATTGAATGTGAGTTAGAAACCGGAAGAACTCATCAAATTAGAGTACATTTAAAATATAAAGGGACTTCGCTACTAGGTGACAAACAGTACGGGAAAAAGAATATCAGATTTAAAAGGATTAATAATGAATTTTTTGAAAAGCTAAATAAACTATCAGGACAAGCTTTACATGCTAAAACCTTGGCATTTATTCATCCTAACACTAATAAATGGATTAATTTTAATTCAAATTTGCCGGGAGGATTTAAAAAGATACTGAATTTACTTGAAAATTTAAGCAGTTGAAAAATTAAATTTCATATATAATTAGATCATATGAGCGAAAAAAATCAAATTAGCAATCTTCCTATTCCATCAGTTGGGGGTTTATCTGTTTATTTGGCACAGATCAAAAAGTTCCCTATGCTCGATGCAGAGGAAGAATACATGTTAGCAAAAAACTGGAAAGAAAATGGTAATTTAAAAGCCGCTCACAAATTAGTAACTAGTCACTTAAGATTAGTAGCAAAAATTGCAATGGGATATCGTGGTTATGGTCTTCCTGTAAATGAATTAATATCAGAAGGAAATATAGGTTTAATGCAGGCAGTCAAAAAATTTGATCCTGATAAAGGATTTAGACTTGCTACTTACGCAATGTGGTGGATTAAAGCCTCAATTCAAGAATATGTTTTAAGATCTTGGAGTTTAGTCAAAATGGGTACTACAACCGCACAAAAAAAACTCTTCTTTAATCTAAAAAAACTTAAAAACCAGATTGCTCCAGGACAGGATGGTGATTTAAAAGATGAACAAGTGAAAGAGATATCGAAAAGATTAGATGTGGACTCTCGTGAGGTTGTAAACATGAATAGGAGACTGATGGGTCAAGAAAAGTCATTAAATGATCCTATAAAAAGTGGTGAGACTGAGGAATGGCAAGATTGGTTAGTCGATGATACCTTAGATCAAGAATTAATTGTTTCTCAAAAACAAGAATATGACGATAAGAAAGAACTTTTAAATAGTGCGATGAAAATTCTTAATGATAGAGAGAAGGAAATTATTACCGCAAGAAGACTTGCCGAAGAACCTAAGACTTTAGAAGAATTAAGTAAACATTATAAAATTAGTAGAGAAAGAATTCGACAAATTGAAACAAAAGCATTTGAAAAATTACAAAAGTCTATGATAAATGCAAGTAAGTCAAAAAATTTATTACCTGCAAATTAATTATTAAAAGGATCTTCCACTAATATTGTGTCGTCTCTCTCTGGACTTGTAGAAATACTTGATATTCTAGCTCCAATAAAGTCCTCTAATGCATGGATATATCTTTTTGCGTTATCAGGTAGATCTTTAAGATTTCTTATACCTTGTGTTTTTGATTTCCATCCTGGAAAGGTTTTATAAATTGGCTTTATGTTAAATTGATCTTCTGAAGCAGCTGGTAAATAATCTATTTTTTTTTCATTTAGCTTATATCCAATACACATTTTAATTTCTTCTAATTCATCAAGAACATCTAATTTTGTTAGTGCTATTCCGTTAATTCCTGAAATTTTAATAGTTTGTCTAACTAATACTCCATCAAACCAACCACATCTTCTTTTTCTTGCAGTAACAGTTCCAAATTCCTTACCTCTTCTTCCTAAGTTCTCCCCAATCTCATCCTCTAATTCGGTCGGGAAAGGGCCACTACCTACTCTTGTTGTGTAAGCTTTGGTTATTCCTAAAACGTATTTTATCTTGTCTGGACCTGAACCAGAGCCAGTTGCTGCCATTGCAGGCACAGTATTAGAAGATGTCACATACGGATAGGTACCGTGATCTACGTCAAGAAGTATCCCTTGGGCTCCTTCAAATAATATTTTTTTTCTATCATTGTTAAACTGATCAAGTTTAAGCCAAACAGGTTGTGCAAATTTTAAAATATTAGGGGCTATGTTTAACAAATCTTTTTTAAGTTCATCTTTTTTATATATCTTTTTATTTAACCCTTTTCTTATTGCATTATGGTGCAATAGAACATTTTCTAATCTACTATCTAAGTTGCTTTCTGATCTTAAGTCCATAACTCTGATTGATCTTCTGCCAACTTTATCTTCATAACATGGGCCGATACCTCGTCTTGTAGTTCCAATTTTTCCTTTACCTGCTGCATCTTCTCTAATTTCATCCATTTCTTGATGAAATGGTAATATCAGTGATGCGGACTCAGAAATCATAAAGTTTTCAGGGGTCACTTCTACTCCTTGTTTTTTAATTTCCTCAATTTCACTTAGAAGTGCCCAAGGATCAATAACAACTCCATTTCCTAGAATAGAAATTTTTCCCTTTCTCACGATACCTGATGGCAATAATCTTAATTTAAATACTTTTTTATCAATAACTAAAGTATGTCCAGCATTATGGCCGCCTTGAAATCTAACTACTACATCCGCCTCGCTCGAAAGCCAGTCCACTATTTTGCCCTTACCTTCATCTCCCCATTGTGAACCTACTACTACTACATTTTTCATTATTTGAATTTTTTATTTATAGTAAATGAATTTAAGTGATTAATTGGACCGTTTCCTTTTCCTAAATTTAAATTTGATTTTATAGCTTCATTAACATATTTAATTCCAAGCTCACAAGATTTAATCAGATCTTTTCCACATGAAAGATTTGTTGCTATTGCAGACGATAATGTGCATCCAGTTCCATGTGTATTTTTTGTACTATATTTTTTACTTTTAAATTCCTTTATAATTTTTTTATTTAATAAAATATCATTCATTTTTTTTGATTTTAAATGTCCTCCTTTAATCAAAACGTTTTTAGCGCCTAGCCTAATTAGAATTTTTCCAGCTTTTATCATGTCTTTTTTAGAATTAATTTTTGTTTTAGTCAAAATTTCTGCTTCAGGAATATTTGGGGTTATCAGCAAGGTATTTTTCATTAATTTATTTTTAATAAAAATTATTGCAGTATTGCTCACAAGTTTTGCACCTCCTTTCGCGACCATAACAGGATCGAGAACTATTTTTTTTACTTTAATCTTGTTTAGAGATTTTATTACTGTCTGAATTACGTTTTTTGAATGCAACATTCCTATTTTTATTGCATTCGGTTTTATGTCCTTAGCTGAAAAAACTATTTGACTAAATATTTCTTTAGGTTTTATTGGTGTTATAGATTTTACCCCAGTTGTGTTTTGAGAGGTAACAGCGGTAATAGCGGTCATTGCATAAGAGCCAAGTGAAGTAACTGTTTTTATGTCTGCTTGAATACCTGCACCACCTGATGAATCAGAACCAGCAATTATTAAAACTTTTGATTTAGGTTTCATATTTTAATAAATTCTTTTTTTAACAATAGTTAGACACTTATTTATTAATCGAACATCAAATGACTCGCACATTATTCTCACTTTCGGTTCTGTACCCGAGGGTCTTACTAACAATCTTCCTTTATTCTTTATTATTTCATTAGCTGCTTTTATAGCTTTTTTGCATTTTATAGAATTTACAATATTTTTGTCTTTTACTTTAATATTTAATAATTTTTGAGGCACTGATTTATAAACCTTAAATGTCTCACTAGCTAACTTACCTTTTCTCAGCGCAAACAATGCCTCAAGAGCAACTAATAAACCGTCTCCCGTAGTAGCAAATTTACCTAAAATTATATGCCCTGACTGTTCTCCACCAAGATTATAGTTATACTTTCTCATCATCTCTTTAACATATCTGTCACCTACTTTTGATCGCTTAAAATTAATTTTTTCATTAGCGAAAAAATTTTCTAAACCGTAATTAGACATAAGCGTTCCAATTACCCCACCTTTTAAAATTTTTTTTCTTTTCCATCTTTTGGCAATCATTGCAATGATTTGATCACCGTCAATTATTTGCGCTCTTTCATCACACATAATTACTCTGTCCGCATCACCATCAAGAGCAATACCAAGATCTGCTTTAAATTTTTTTACATATTTCCTTAAAATTCTAGGAAATGTAGATCCGCAGTTATGATTAATATTCAAACCATCGGGTTTAACTCCAATTGAAAAAACTTTTGCACCTAAATCAGAGAGTATTTTTGGAGCAGATTTGTATCCAGCCCCATTAGCACAATCTAAAACTATGCGCATACCCTTCAGACTGAAATCACTTGGAAAATTATTTTTCAAAATTTTAATATATTTTTCATTTCCGTCCTCTAATCTTTTTACTCTACCTAATAATTTTGGTTCAGATAAATGATTAGTGATTTTAGTATCAATGAGGTTTTCAATTTTTTTTTCAATTTTGTCGGATAATTTCATCCCATCTGGACCAAATAATTTAAGTCCATTATCATGAAAAGGATTGTGAGATGCAGTAATCATTATCCCAAGATTTGCTCTCATTTTTTTAGTGAGCATAGCTAACCCATTAGTTGGTAAAGGACCTAATGTAAAAATATGCATTCCAGCAGACGCCAAGCCTGACACTAAGGCTGGTTCAAGAGTGTATCCAGATAATCTAGTATCTTTTGCAATAATTGCCACTTGTTTCTTTTTTTTCAAATTTTTAAAATAAGTTCCAGCTGCTAAACCAAATTTAAAAAATTTTTCGCCATTAATATTTCCGATATTAACGGTTCCTCTTATCCCATCAGTTCCAAAATATTTTTTTTTCATTTATTTAATAAAGTTTCAAATATTAAAAGACCTTGCTTAACTTCTTCAACATTATGAGCTCTAAATATCTTTATTCCTTGAGAGAAAGAAAAAATTATTGATGATAAAGTTCCTCCAATTCTTTCTTTCGTATCATATTTTCCAGAAATTTGATTAATAAATTTTTTTCTAGATGTACCAATTAATATAGGAAAACCAAGTGAATGAAATATAGAAATTTTATTTAAAATCATCAAATTATGTTTCAAGTTTTTTCCAAATCCTATTCCAGGATCTAGGATTATTTTTTTTTGGTATTTTGACTTTTTAAATTTTTTTATCTCTCTTTCAAAAAAATCGTATATATCTAATAATACATGTTTATATTTAGGATTAATTTGCATTGTTTGTGGAGTTCCTTGCATGTGATGTATGATTTTCCATAAGTTTTGATTTTTAATCATTGAAAAAGACTTTGTGTCAAACTTAAAACAAGACACATCATTAATGATATCTACATTATGTTTTATTGAAAAATTCATAACTTGTGACTTTCTTGTATCGATTGATAATAAAGTTTTAGGGTATTTTTTTTTAAATTTTTTTATTACTTGTTTTACTCTTTGAAGTTCGATCTTTTGAGATATTATTTTTGAGCCAGGTCTTGTTGACTCACCTCCTACGTCAATAATATTTGCTCCAGCATCAATCATATTTTTGATTCTTTTATTAGCCTTTTTGAATGAATTAAATTTTCCTCCATCAGAAAAGCTATCAGGTGTTAAATTTAAAACTCCCATAAGTATATGTTTTTTTTTTCCAAGAAATACTTTTTTTGCAGTAATTTTTTTTATATCTCTAGATACTTTTTTTTTGATTGTAGCGGGAAGTTTTTTTATATTTTTTATATCTATAATTTTAGAACTAATTTTTTTTTTATTTTTAATAAAAATTTCAATTTGATTAAATGATATCGAGCTATCACCACACAAAGGTATTGTAATTTTATTTTTAACTAAACTTTTTGATGTGGAGCCATAAAAAAAATTACACGCACGAGTGTAATATTTTATCATTTTTTTTAAATCGCTGGCTTTGGTTTTAATCCTAATGAACCAAGGGCTGATGATGTTTTTCCATCATCTTCATCTTCTTCTTTAAAAGATCTCGTTGGCTTTATATTTTTAAGTATCAAGTCTCTTATTTCATCACCTGACAATGTTTCGTAAATTAGAAGTGCCTTAGCTAACTTATGTAAATCTTCAATTTTATCTGTTAAAACTTTTTTTGCTCTTTCATATCCAGTATCGACAATTTTTTTTACCTCAGCATCTATTTTTTTAGCTGTTTCTTCTGACATGTTTTGTTGTTTTGTGACAGATCTTCCTAAAAATACTTCTTCTTCATTTTCGCCATAAGCTAATGGACCGAGTTCTTTGCTCATACCATATTTTGTTACCATGTTCTTTGCCATTTTAGTTGCCATGTCAATATCAGATGAAGCTCCTGAAGTAACCTTGTCATGACCAAAAATTATTTCTTCAGCTATTCTTCCACCCATTGCTACAGCTATATCAGAGTACATTTTTTCTCTGGTTACAGAAAGTTGATCTCTCTCTGGTAATCTCATTACCATTCCTAGTGCTCGCCCTCTAGGAATTATTGTGGCTTTATGGATTGGGTCTGATGCTTTTTCATTCAAGGCAACTATTGCGTGCCCACCTTCATGATATGCTGTAAGTTTTTTTTCATCCTCTGACATTACCATTGATCTTCTCTCAGCACCCATCATTACTTTATCTTTTGCCTCTTCGATATCTGACATTGTAACAACTCTTTTATTTTTTCTAGCTGCTAACAGCGCGGATTCATTAATTAAGTTTGCTAAATCAGCTCCAGAAAATCCTGGTGTACCTCTTGCGATAGTTCTAAGTTTTACGTCTGGACCAGTGCTAATTTTTTTTACGTGAACCTTTAAAATTGCTTCTCTTCCAATAATATCTGGATTTCCAACAACTACTTGTCTATCAAATCTTCCTGGTCTTAACAAAGCTGGATCTAATACATCTGGTCTGTTTGTTGCAGCAATTAAGATAATTCCCTCGTTAGTGTCGAAGCCGTCCATCTCAACAAGTAATTGATTAAGTGTTTGCTCTCTTTCATCGTTGCCACCACCTAAGCCTGCTCCTCTACTTCTTCCAACTGCATCGATTTCGTCTATAAAAATAATACATGGAGAATGTTTTTTTCCTTGTTCAAACATATCTCTTACTCTAGATGCTCCGACACCAACGAACATCTCAACAAAATCAGAACCTGAAATTGAAAAAAAAGGAACGTTGGCTTCACCAGCGATGGCTTTGGCTAATAAAGTTTTACCTGTACCCGGTGGACCAATTAAAAGAGCACCTTTTGGAATTTTTCCACCAAGTCGACTAAATTTTTTTGGGTCTTTTAAAAATTCAACTATTTCTTCGACTTCTTCCTTAGCTTCTTCCACTCCAGCAACATCGTTGAAAGTAACCTTACCTTGAGCTTCGTTTAATAATTTTGCCTTTGACCTACCAAAACCCATTGCTCCACCTTTGCCTCCTTGCATTTGACGCATAAAAAATATCCATACACCAATAAGTAAAAGCATTGGAAACCACGATAGTAAAATACCTAACAATGATGGCATTTTATCCTCTTGAGGAGATGCTACTATACTCACCCCTTTCGATGAAAGTTTATCAACTAATTCTGGATAATTTGGAGAGTAAGTTTTAAATCTATTTCCGTCGGCTAGAACTCCTGAAATATTATTACCTTGAATTTGAACTTCTACCACTCTTCCTGCATCTACTTCATTTAAAAAATTAGAGAATGGTAAAGAATTTCTCTCTGAATTAATCTTATTAGGGTCTTGAAACATATTAAATAACCCAACGGAAAGAAGGATTATTATTACCCACATGATCAGATTTTTTACATTCATAATATTTAAATAATCATTAATTATTATTTAACAAGTATATTGTAGTGTTTAATAAGTTGTAAATAAGACAAAAAGATCAAATTTGGGCTAATATTTTAAGATTTTCGGGCTTTAAACATAAATTTCCGTTCTTTTTGAAAAAAATACAGCCTCCGAGTGTTGATTTTTTAAAGTTTTTTTTATTTAAATTCTTAATCAAATTCTCTACTTTTTTTGATCGTAAATCGTAATAATTTTTTTTAATTTTTTTTATAGATTCATTAATTATAGCTATTTTTGTATCATCATTAAGTTCTGAATATTTTTTAAAATTAATTGAAATTTCTTTATTTTGCTTTTTTATCAATTCCTTGAAAACTTTGTTTAAATATCCATCTAATGTGTTTTTGCTGATCGTTAAGTTGCTTATTGATTTAAAAATTTGATCATATTTAATTCCACTATTTTCTAGATGTTTTTTCAAATTTCTAACTTTAGTCCTCAAAAACTTTTGATTTTTATTTGAGGGATCTTTAATATAAGTACCAAAAACACTTTTGGATATTTTAATTAAAAAAGTTTTTTTTGTATCTAATAGTGGTCTATATAATTTCACTTGACTATTAATTTTAGTAATTGTCTTCATCGAGGATAAACCTTTTAATCCGCTACCTCTTGAAAGTCTTATAAAAAAAGTCTCCACTTGATCTTCTAAATTATGAGCAGTAATTAAAACCTTGATTTTATGCTTTTTGCAATAATTCAATAAAATTTCATATCTGGACTTGCGAGCCTCTGCTTGAATATTTTTTACTATTTTTTTTTTATTTAAAAAGATCTTTAAATTAATCTTATTTTTTTTGAGTATTTTTTTTACCTTAATTGACTCTTTTCCAGAATTTTTTCTTATATTGTGATCAACTAACACGTAAAAAAATTTAGATTTTTTATAAAACGAATAGGCTTTAGCTAGTGCAACTAAAGCTAGACTATCAGGACCGCCTGAAACCGCTACTAAATATTTTTTTTGATTAAGAAGGTCTAATTTTCTTTTAAAACTAGAAAATATATCAGAAAGAATTTTTGATTCTTTAAAACCGTTTTTAAGATTTACACTTGAATTTTTTTTGCTCATACTGAGCTTTTTGTAACACAGACTTACTTGCTTTTGGGTATTCTTTTTTAAGTCCTGAAATCATTTTACACCCTTGGTCTTTTTCGCCAAGTTGAACCATAGTAATTCCTAACTTTAAAAGATTATCTGGTGCTTTTTTACTTTTTGGATAATTTTGATAACCATCAAGATAAGCTGTGGCTGCATCAGAATATAACTGTCTAATTCTAAAAGTTTCTCCATACCAGTACTGTGCATTTCCAGCCAAGTCGTGGTCTTTGTTTTTTTCTATAAATTCTTTTAAAGCAAATTCAGCGGTTTCATAATCTCCAATCTTCATAAAACTAACTGCAAACTCATATTGTTCTTTTGCAGGTTTGTCAGGAAGCAAAGAGTCTCTTTCTTGCGGCTCTTCGGTGATGACTGTTTGGGCTGTCTCTACTGAATTTATTGATTGTTCTTTTGGTAAGTTTGAAGTTTGATAACCTGGAGTAGCACCAAAATCTTGGGGCTTAGCAGATCCTGGAAGTGTTGTTTGTTTTGTTGATGAAACTTTATTTGTTCCACCCTCTAAATCAGAAAATCTAAGTTGTGTGTCTGATTGAATTTTTGTAACTCTGCTTGATAATTTATCTAATTTAAAATTTACTTCTTCAAATTTGTTTGTAAGTTCTCTAAATTGATCTTCAATCTCATTAAGCTTTAAAAGATGTTTTGTCATTATATCCTCGTTTAAACCATCGGAGCTTATTGAACTTGAAGGCTTTGCAGAAACAACATCAGATTTTTGATATACAGCTTTCTCCAATGTTTTAAGATCTTTTGTGATAACCTGAATTTGATCAGAGATTGCTTTTAAATAAATTTCTTCTTCCTCAGCTGGAAGTGAAATACTAAAAATTGTAAATAATAATAAAAATAAAATATTTCTCAATTTTAAAAATGCAATCATGATTCTTTTTAAATAGATAAAATGGCAAAAAAAAGACCCCTTAACATTTTGTATTAAGGGGTCTTAGTATTTGTTAAAATTTTAATTAATTTACTTTAACTGTTACAGATCTTCTATTTTGAGACCAAGCTAAAGGTGTTGAAGCTGAGTTTACTGGCTTCTCTTTACCGTAGCTTATTACAGAAATTCTCTTTCCAGAAATTCCGTAAGTCATCAAGTAATCTTTAGCAGCATTAGCTCTTCTTTCACCTAGCGCTAAGTTATATTCTCTAGTTCCTCTTTCGTCTGCATGACCTTCGATAGTCACATTAAGACTTTTATTTTTTCTTAAATAAGTAGCTTGTTTTCTTAAAGTAGCTCTTGCTGCTGTAGTCAAAGAAGATTTATTCGTAGCAAAGAACACTCTGTCAGGAACACCTGAAGCTAAATATTCTACCGTTTCTTTTCCAGTGTAAACGTCACCATCTACATTTCCAGATTTTTTAGCAGTAGAACATGCACTTAAAATTAAAGTAGCAAATGTTACTAGTAATATATTTTTTAAATTCTTATTAAACATCATTTTTTCCCCTGGGTTAGTAAGTGGTTTATTTCAAATTATTCAAAGTTATTCAAGTGTATTTTACCCAAAATATTACATTATTTTGATAAAAGAGAGGACCAAGATGGGTCTGAGGCATCGGTTTCAGTTCTGAGCCTTCTTTCATTATAACCTGTAATATCAATAGACCATAATTTTGCGGAAAAACCCTCCCCTTGTGATCCAGATTTAGTCTCTCTATAAAAAACTAAAACTCTTCCATTCGGCGACCATGAAGGCGCTTCTTGATAAAAATTTTCTGTCAATAATCTTTCACCTGATCCATCAACTCTCATTACGCCAATATAAAATTTACCTTTACGCATTTTTGTAAATGCGATCAAATCTCCTCTTGGTGACCATACAGGTGTTCCGTAAATTCCATTACCAAATGTAATTCTTTTAACTCCGCTCCCATCACTACGCATAACATAAATTTGTTGTAAACCACTTCTATCTGAATTGAATGCAATAAATTTTCCGTCTGGTGAAAATGATGGTGATGTATCAATTGATGAATGATCAGTAATTCTTTCAACTACTCTAGAGTCTAAATCCATTGTGTAAATATCTGAATTACCATCTTTAGCAAAGCTCATTACAATTTTTTTACCATCAGGTGAAAATCTTGGAGCAAAGGTCATTCCTGGAAAATTTCCAACTACTTCTTGAGTTCCTGTCTCAATATCAAGCAAGTAAACTCTGGGCATGTTTCTAAAATAAGACATATATGTAACCATTTGATTAGTTGGATTAAATCTTGGGGTTAAAACCAATTCATTTCCTAAAGTTAAATATTTGGTATTGGATCCATCTTGATCCATGATCGCAAGTTTTTTTACTCTTTGATTTTTTGGACCACTTTCAGCTACATAAATAATTCTTGTATCAAAATAACCCTCTTCACCTGTTAATCTCTCGTAAATTTTATCAGAAATTATATGTGCTACTCTTCTCCAATTTGATGGCGTGGTTGTAAATGCTAAAGCTGTCATTTCTTTTGCAGCTGCCAAATCCCAAAGTCTAAACTCAACTTTTAATTTATCATCTTTTACCAAAAGTTTACCAGTTACCAAAGCTTGTGCTTTAATTAATCTCCAATCTTCAAATCTTGGTTTTAGATGAGCAATGTCTGGTTTTTGTACAAAAGCCTCTTTTTTCAATGGATTAAATAAACCTGTAGACCTGAAGTTATTTTCAATGATTTTTGATATATTTTCGCCCAACTCTTTTATTTTTATTCCATCATAACTTTCAGACTTAATATCTACATGTAAGGGAGAAATTGCTATTGGAAGAGGATCCAGATTACCTCTGGTAATATCAATTTCAATTAAAGCTAATGATTTATTAATTATAAATATATTTAATAAAAATATAAGAATAAGTTTTTTCATATTAACCCTTAAGCATTTCAGTTGGATTAAAATTTAATTGTAATTCCTTCCATTTGTCATAACCAGTTGGAGGTACTTTTAATGGTTGGCACAATCTGACGGCCCTTAGAGCACTCTCAGCTAAAACCTTATAGAATTTTTGACCTGGTTTATTCATTCTTTGATGATCCAAAATTTCAGATTTTAATATTGTTCCATCTTTTTTTAATTTTAATTTTATTCTTACAAGTAAATCTTCATCGTAAGGTAAACCTAATGGCACGCTCCAACAACCAAAAATTTGAGCTCTTAAAGCATCTTCCTGAGAAAGTGTAAGACCTGTAGCAAAAGAATTTTTTTTACTACTTTGAGTTACTTTATCACTTTTTTTTTGTTTCACAGCCTCTTCTTCTTTTGCTTTATCAATAAGAGCAGCAATTTGATTGGTGTCTACAATTTCTTTTTTTTCAAATTCTGAGGCTTGTCTTATTTGTGGTTTTATCTCTTCTGGATTTTGTTTCTTTTTAATTATTTGTTTTTCTTCTTTTTTTTCATTAGGTAAAGGAATTCGATCTGGTTTTTCTTTAGCTTTAGCGGCTGGTGGCGCTTGCTCTGACACAAGCCTTTCCTCTTTTTTTTTAGTTTCTTCAATTATTTTCCTTGCTTTAGGAGCATAAGGTATACTCGTTTTATCTGATATTTGAATAAGTTCCACTGAAACTATTGGAGGAAGATCAATTGGCTCTCTAAGCATAAATGGTAAGCTTAAAATAGTTAGTAAAACAAGTATTGAGTGAAAAGTAATTGAGTAAATTAAACTTCTTATCATATGTCATCCTAATTTTTATAAGGCTCTGAAATTAATGCTACTTTAGAAAAACCAGCACCAGATAGTGTTCCCATAACCTCCAATACTCTTCCATAGTTGATATTTTTATCACCTCTTACATAAATTCTTGTATCTGTTCTGTTTTTAGCTATTGCTAAAAGTTTAGGTATCATTTTTTGGTAAGTAACTTGGTGCTCTTGAATATAAATTTCACCTTTTGAGTTAATACTTAAAGTCAATGGCTCTTGATCATCAGGAAGTGAGTCTGCGGCGGACTCTGGTAAATCAACTTGAACACCTACTGTTAGTAATGGAGCTGTAACCATAAAAATAATTAGAAGAACTAACATTACGTCTACAAAGGGTGTCACATTTATTTCGCTCATTGGTTCTTTTTTTGAACGATAAAATTTGAAAGCCATTGTTAGATTATTGATAGAAATCTTTTAGAAAAATTTTCTATTTTTGAGAAATACCTTTGAGTATCACTATTAAATTTATTATAAGCTACTACTGCTGGTATTGCAGCCAACAAACCTAAAGCTGTTGCAAATAAAGCCTCGGCTATTCCTGGTGCAACAATTGCTAAACTAGTATTTCTTGATATTGCAATTGATTGAAAAGAATTCATTATTCCCCAAACTGTTCCGAACAATCCTATAAATGGAGCTGTAGAACCAACAGTCGCTAAAAATGTAAAATTTTTTTCAATTTTTTTCATCTCATTATCAGTAGCAATTTCTAACATTCTGCTTACTCGAGCAGATTGAATTGCGGATGATTGTCTTTTAGTTTTAATAAGCTCAGCCATCGCAGATTTAAAAATTAGTATTGCAGGGTCATTGGAGTTAGCTGGAAGGCTGTTATTGAAACTTTCAGCTGATTTAGCTTTCCAGAACTTCTTTTCAAAATCCTCAATAGATTTATTTATTTTTTTAAATAATTTGAATTTATCAAATATAAGTGCCCATGAAAAAATAGAACAAGCTATTAAAAGAATAATTACAAATTTTACTACAAAGTCAGCTCTTAAAAAGAGTTTCCATAAAGAGAAGTCTGTTGCACCACCTAATCCAACAACTTGAGCTGCTATATCTTGTTCCATTGAAACTGATTACTTTTAGAATGTGTCATGAATTTGGCGCTACTAATTAATTTGGGTTCAATTTTCTTCACTTAATCTTGTTTCGCTGAAAAATCTTGCAATCAAAATAGCATCTGATTTATTTACATCCTTTTTTTTGGCAAGTTGATTTGATAATTTTGGGTACATTTCAATAGCTTTTGTTCTACTGGAGTCTTTTGAAGAATTTATCAGCTCAAAATGTTTTTTCCATTTAGATGGCCTTACAAAGAAAATTGGTAGCTCTAAAGCTGCACATACGCCTTTAATAGCACCAAAAGTTTGACCAAAATTAAACATGCTAGTAACCCCTTGGCCTGGCATCGCATTAACTTGTTCAACTACGATTGCTACATCTTCATTTGAATTAATATTTTCTTTGATTAAATTTACAAGGAGAGCGCTATTTAACTGTCTTTTATTTTTTTTTCCTTCAGCCATTACAGGCATATCAAATATATTTAAAACTTTATTATTTTCTAGCACAGCAATTGCTCCACTAAGCCCAGGATCTATTCCTATTATTCTCATGATTATAAAGTTTTTAAGTTAGCATTAGTAAAAATATTTTGCACATCATCTAAATCCTCTAGTGAAGTTAAAACTTCTACGATTTGTTCACTTTGATCTGTATTGAGTTTTACGTAATTTAGTGGTCTCCATTCAATTGATGAGTGATTAAAAAATTCAATTTTTTTTTCTAATTCAGTTTTAATTTTGTAAAAATCCTCCTTTTCGGTCACAATCTCAAAAATTTCGTCTAAGCTAATACAATCTTTCGCTCCAGCATTAATTGCGATTTCAAATATCTCGTCTTCCTTAATTTTTTCTTTATTTACATGAATAATGCCACAATGAGAAAACATATGAGTGGTCGATCCAGTTTCTCCCAGTCTTCCGCCTTTTTTTTGCAATACTGTTCTAATACTTGAAGCAGATCTATTCTTGTTATCGGTTAAAGTTTCAATTATCAAAGCCACATTAGAAGGTCCAAAGCCTTCATATCTCAAATTTTCATAATTTTTATCTCCACTCATTTCTGATTTACTAACTGCTCTTGAAATATTATCTTTAGGCATATTGGCTTGCTTAGCTGCTTGAATTGCAGTTCTTAACCTGGGATTCATGTCTGGATCTTTGTCTCCCAACTTTGCAGCAACTGTAATCTCTCGAGAGAGTTTCGAGAATATTTTAGATCTCTCTTTGTCAGCTCTACCTTTTTTATGTTTGATTCCAGCCCAATGTGAATGTCCTGCCATGATTAATTAATTAAACTACCTCCATCAATCACTCTCATAATTTTGTTTGCCAATCCTGTCTCTGTGTTAGTTTCAACAATAATACCAGATAATGTTCCGATTCCTTCAGCAGGAAAATGTTGTAAAGCACCTTTCTCTTTTAGGAATCTTTTAATTGAATTTTCTTTATTCATACCAATCACTGAGTTGTAGTCACCACACATTCCAATATCAGTTTGATACGCTGTTCCTTTTTCTAAAATTCGAGTATCAGCTGTCGGAACATGAGTGTGAGTGCCAACAACACAAGTTGCTTGACCATCAAAAAAATGACCTGTTGCCATCTTTTCGCTAGTTATTTCTCCATGGAAATCGATAATTAAAAAATCTACATTTTTCTTTAAGGTCATTTTTTTTTTTATTTTTTGAGCCTCTTTAAATACGTCATCAGTTTTTCTCATAAAAACATTTCCCATTAAGTTTACAACACCAACTTTATATTTTTTATCTTTTGAGAAATAAATTTCATATCCTTTACCTGGTGAGCCTGCAACTAAGTTTGCAGGTCTTAAGAGTCTATTTTCTTTATCAATGTATGCAGTTGTCTCTTTTTTATCCCATATGTGATTTCCAGATGTTATGACGTCAACTCCATTTTTAAAAAATTCTTCTGCTATATTTTGAGTAATGCCCCTACCATCATCTGCTGCATTTTCTCCATTTATAACTACAAAATTTATATTGTGTTCTTTAATTAAGTTAGGAAGTTTTTGATTTAAAACTTTTCTACCGGCGGCTCCCATTACATCACCTAAAACTAAAATTTTCATTAATAAATACCCTTTTCAGTCAATATATAATTTAATTTAACATCATTGTTATTAGTTGGAAGTTTATGATATTTTTGAAATGAAAATGCAATACCAACAGTAATGATCTTTTTAAATTTTTTTAAGCATTTGTTTAAATAGCGGTCATAAAAACCTTTGCCATAACCCAATCTATTTTTATTCGTATCAAATGCTAAAACAGGGATTAGCATTATATCAGGAATTTCTATATGAGCTTTAATAGGTTCAAGCAAGCCAAATTTATTTACTAATAAAAATTCATTTTTTTTCCATGAAAAAAAATTCATTAAATTATTTTTTTCAACTACTGGGAGTAAAATATTTTTATTTTTGATGTAATTATGTTCTAAAATTTTTAGAACATTAACCTCAAAATTAGAGGGATGATATAATGCTAATTTAAAATTTTTTTTTCTGAAATTTGATTTTATAAGATTAATCAAAGGAAGAAAGAATTCCTCTTTAGTTTCAAAATATTTTCTTTTTCTCAAAATATAATATTTTTTTCTGAGAATTTTTTTTTGTAACATCTACTGTATTTTGGACAGTGACTCTGTGTTTGAAATTATTTTTTCTAATGATTGAGTAGTTTTGTCAAGCATAGCTTCATATAATATATTATTTTCTTGAATAGTTCTTTTAAATTTATCTAATTCATTATGTAAATTTTTTATCTCGAAATCTTTATCCTCTTTGTATTGAATAGCTAAAGATTTGATTTCTTTAAATTTGTTTGAAATTTCCTCCAGTTTTTTTTTTTGATTAGTTACTTTTTGTTTTAAGTCAAAATACTCATCTATTAATTGAATTGTTGTTATTAATAATAACTTGTTTTCTCCAATATTCCCTAGTTTATCCTTTAAATCAGAATATTTTTTATCTAAAAATTTCGTTAATTTTTTTAAAGACTCTTCCTGCCCATCATCACATGAAAGCAAATAATCTTTGTTGTTAAATTTTACATTTACATTTGCCATTTATCAATCTCATGCACTAAGTTCTCGGTCTCCTGACTTAGCTCTTCAATATCTTGATTAAATTTTTCCTCTAATTCAGATTTTTTATTAACTTCTTGTTGTAAGCTCTTAATTTTTTCTTTTAAATATTTATGTTCTCTCATTAATTCGTTGTTTTTTTTTTCAATTTCTATTTTTTTGTTAATTAATTCATTTTTTTCTGTTTTAATTTTTTCTATTTCATAATTTGGCTGTGAATAACTTAATGATAATGAATTTAATTTATCAATAAGTTGGTTTAAATTTTGTGCTTTCTTTTCAAAATTACTCATAATGTTTTATAGCATATTATTGATATAGTTAGTTTAAGTCTATATAGGTAATTAAAAGTGACTGTAAAATTTAACCAATTATCAAATGCAATAAGATTTTTGTCAATCGATGCTGTGCAGAAGGCAAACTCAGGGCATCCAGGTATGCCAATGGGGATGGCAGATGTTGCTACTGTTTTATTTAAATACCACCTGAGGTTTAATCCAAAAAATCCAAATTGGATTAACAGAGATAGATTTATTTTATCAGCAGGTCATGGTTCAATGTTACTTTACTCTCTTCTTTATTTAAGTGGTTACAAAAGTATTTCAATTGATGATATAAAAAATTTCAGACAATTAAATTCAATTTGTGCTGGTCACCCTGAGTATAAAAAAGGTTCTGGAATAGAGACCACTACTGGTCCCTTAGGACAAGGTTTAGGTAATGCAGTTGGAATGGCAATAGCTGAGGAAATATTTAGAAAAAAATTTGGTTCATCAATAATTAATAACAAAACTTACGTAATTGCCAGTGATGGTGATCTTATGGAAGGTATTAGTCATGAGGCAATGAGTTTAGCTGGGCATCTTAAGTTAAAAAACCTGATAGTTTTTTTTGATAATAATAAAATTTCAATAGATGGCTCCACATCTCTAAGTGTTTCAGATAATTATAAAAAAAGATTTGAGTCGTATGGTTGGAATTTTTTAGAGGTTAATGGTCATAATGAAAAACAAATTTCAAAAGCAATTACAAAAGCATCAAAATCAAATAAACCAACGATAATATCATGTAAAAGTATAATAGGATTTGGATCACCAAATAAATCAGGGAAAGCCTCGTCTCATGGATCTCCTTTGGGTGATGAAGAAATATCTTTGGTAAGAAAAAAACTAAAGTGGAATAATCAGTCATTTGAAATACCTAAGGAAATTTTGGACGAATGGAGGAAGATTGGAAATAAAGGTGAGGATCTAGAAAATAAATGGCTTGAAGCAGTCAATAAAAAAAATTCTAAAATAAAAAATGAAATTGATAAAATAAATGAAAAATTAGACCTGTCTGGTCTGGAAAACTTAATTCATCAAGAAAAAGTAAAAAACTTTAATTCAAAACCAAGTTTAGCAACTCGACAATGTTCTATGGTGGCTATTGAAAAAATTTCTGCTTTTCTTCCCCAGTTAATAGGTGGATCTGCAGATTTAAGTGGTTCTAATAATACAAAAACAAAAAATTCTAAAATTATTAACTCCAAAAACTTTAATGGAAATTATATTCATTACGGAGTTCGAGAGCACGGTATGGCTGCAGTAATGAATGGTTTAGCGCTTTATGGCGGTATAATTCCTTATGGTGGAACGTTTTTAATATTTTCAGATTACTGCAAGCCTTCGATAAGGTTATCAGCTTTGATGGGTATTAAAGTAATTTATGTTTTTTCGCATGACTCTATCGGTCTTGGTGAAGATGGTCCTACTCACCAGCCCATTGAACAACTAGCCGGATTAAGAGCTATTCCAAATTTAAATGTCTTTAGACCCGCAGATATTAACGAAACATTTGAATGTTGGGAAATTGCATTAAAAAGTGAAAAAACCCCAAGTGCAATTGCTTTATCGAGACAAAAAGTTCCTTATATCAATCCTAATGAAACTAAGGAAAATAAATGTGAAAAAGGCGCTTACACGATAAGTTTAACTTCACATGAAAGCAATGTAACATTAGTCGCTTCTGGAACTGAAGTAGAGCTCGCTTTAAAAGTTCAAGAAAAACTCAAAGAAAATAATATACATTCTAAAGTCGTCTCAATGCCTTGCATGGAGCTTTTTGATAAACAACCTGAAGATTATCGTAAAGATATTTTGGAAGAAGATTCATTAATAGTAACAATAGAAGCTGGTAGTATTATGTCTTGGCAAAAGTATATAAAAAATAAAGGTATTAACTTAGGTATAGATAAATTTGGTGAAAGCGCTCCTTATAAAGAAGTTTATAAACATTTTGAACTATCTGAGGAAGAGATTGTTAATTTCATTCAAAAAAAATTAAGAGAATAAAAGTAATTAATGGGTGAAATAAGTTTCTTTCCTGATGATTTAGAAGTTAAAAATCAAAAGATAATTCTAAGATTAGATCTTAATGTCCCTATAAAAAATAAAATTATAAAAGATGACACCAGAATTACCTTATGTTTGCCTTTTATTAATAGATTAATTGAAAAAAAAGCAAAAATTATAATTATAAGTCATCTAGGTCGCCCAAAAGGAATAAAAGATCCAGAATTATCTTTAATACCAATTTATAAATATCTTAAAAATAAGCTTAAAACTAATGTGTATTTTTTTAAAGGATCTTTTGATGATAAAACACAAGAAAAATTTTCTCATTTGAAAGAAGGAGAAGTAATACTAGTAGAAAATATTAGATACTATAAAGAAGAAACAGACGATGATGCAAACTTTTCAAAGAAATTAGGCGCGCTTGGTAATATTTATATTAATGATGCTTTTTCATGCTCGCATAGAAAACAGGCATCTGTACATAATATAACTAAATTTGTAAAAAAAAGTTACGCTGGTCCTTTATTAAAGAAAGAAATAACAGCCATAAACCTTATTATTAAAAATAAGAAAGAGCCAGTTACATGCATAATAGGAGGATCTAAAATTTCCACGAAAATTAATGTTATAACAAAACTCATAGAAAGAGTTAACAACGTTGTAATTGTGGGAGCTATGGCTAATAATTTTTTTGTTTATAAAAATATTAAAGTCGGAAAATCTCTGATTGAAGAGGATATAAAGGGAGTAATTGAAACTATTTATAAAAAAGCTAAAGAGAGTAATTGTAATATATTAATACCTGAAGATTGTATGGTAGGAAAAACATTTGACGGAGAGGGGGAGAACAAAAATTTAAATGATATAAAAGACGATGAAATAATTTTAGATATTGGTCTTAATACTATAAAAAAAATCGAGAAAAAAATTAATCAATCTAATACGGTTTTATGGAATGGACCAGCTGGGTATTTTGAAAATGACAACTTTGCAAAAGGAACTTTATCAATTGCAGAAAATATCTCTAAAAATACTTTAGAGAAATCTCTAATTTCTGTCCTTGGGGGGGGAGATACCCTGGCAGCAATTAACAAAAGTAAAAGTAATCTTTCTTTCTCACACTTATCAACAGCAGGTGGTGCATTTTTGGAATACTTGGAAGGAAAAGACTTGCCTGGGATAAGTGTTTTAAAATAAATAATCGATATGACACTGAATAATATCGCAAAAAAAATGTGTGCTAAGGGAAAAGGCATTCTAGCTGCAGATGAAAGCACTGGAACAATAGCAAAAAGATTCAAAAGTATTAATGTAGAGAATTTAGAAAAAAATAGATTAAATTTCCGTCAGACTTTATTTAATGCGAGTGCCATGAAAGATTATATTGGTGGTGTAATTTTATTTGACGAAACAATTAGACAAACGACAACATTAGGACCAACAATTCCTGAGTTAATATCTAAGCATGGTGCAATTCCGGGTATTAAAGTTGATAAAGGTGCTAAATCTTTGGCAGGATCCAGTGATGAAACAGTTACCGAGGGTTTAGATGGTTTAAGAGAAAGATTAAAAGAATATTACGATTTAGGGGCAAGGTTTACTAAGTGGCGAGCTGTATACAAAATTACAGAAAAATTTCCTTCATCTCAATCAATTAAATCTAATGCGCACGCCCTGGCACGATATGCAGCATTAGTTCAAGAAGCAAAAATGGTTCCTATTGTGGAACCAGAAGTGTTAATGGATGGCTCACATAACATTGACAAATGCTACAAAGTAACAACTGATGTTTTGAATGAATGTTACAACGAATTAGAAATTCATAAAGTTGATTTAAAAGGAACTGTTTTAAAACCTAATATGATTGTACCTGGATCTGAATGTAAAGATAAATCTAGCTCAGAAGAAATAGCAAAAAAAACTTTAGATTGTTTAAAAAAAAATGTGCCCAGCATAGTGCCTGGAATTGCATTTTTATCAGGTGGACAGTCAGAAATTGAATCTAGTAAAAATTTAAATGAGATAAATAAAATTAATGATAGTAATTTTTTAATTACTTTTTCTTATGGAAGAGGATTGCAAGCTAGTGCCTTAAAGGAATTCGGTAAAAATCAGAACAATACCGGAAATATCCAAAAAGCTTTTAATCATAGAGCCAAAATGAATGGCTTATCTTCAAAAGGAGAATGGTCAGAAAATCTTGAAAAAGAGTCAGCAGCCTAACCCTTGAAGAAAATTGTATACTTAATTTCACCAAATATTATAAAAGAGAACTTCTACTTAGACTTAGATAAAGTTTTAGCTTTTAAAAATGTCAAATTTTTTCAATTAAGGTTAAAAAATACTAAAAGAAGAGATTTACTTCAAATAACTAAAAAAATAAAAAAGATAACTTTAAAGCATAATGTAAAATTTATATTAAATGACAATTTTGTGTTGGCTAATAAAACTAAAGTAGATGGTTGTCATATGGGACAACTTGACGGGTCATTTAAAGTTGCAAGAAAAAAACTCAAAAGAAAAATTTTAGGTATTACATGTCATAACTCTAAAACTCTAGCCGAAGAAGCATTTAAATATAAAGCAGATTACGTTGCTTTTGGATCATTTTTTAAATCAAAACTAAAACCAAGCGCAAAAAAAGCAAATATTAGCATTATAAGATGGGCAAAGAAAAAGATAAAAAAACCAATTGTTGTAATAGGTGGTATTAATAATTTGAATTATAAAAAATTAATAAATGTAGGAGCAAAATATATTGCAATATCAAGTTTTATTTGGGATAACCCAAAATTAAAACCTGAATTAGCAATTAGAAAATTTAAATGAAAATAACAGCTATCGAAATTAAACCTGGGATGATAATAGAACACAAAAATGATTATTGGAATGTTCTAAAGACTCAACATGTTAAGCCAGGAAAAGGTGGTGCTTTCAATCAAGTAGAATTAAAAAGTGTTGTTAAAGGTACTAAATTAAACGAAAGATTCAGATCAAGTGAAACTGTAGAGAAAGCTGAAGTTGATGAAAAAAAGTTCAATTTTTTATATTTAGATGGTGAAAGTTGTCATTTCATGGACAATATTTCATTTGAGCAAGTTGAAATACCAAAATCTATTACGGGAGAACAGTATAAACTTTTAAAAGAAAATTTAGAGGTTACAATTTCATTTATGGAAGAGAAACCAATTTCTATTGAATTACCTAATAATATTGAATGTGTAGTTGAGTCAACCGATGCAGCGATAAAAAATCAAACAGCTTCATCATCTTATAAACCTGCTTTACTTGATTGTGGAATAAAAATTAATGTTCCACCCTTCATTGAGAGTGGAGAAAAAATTATTATCGATACTCGAACATTAGAATATGTAAAAAGAGTAAATTAATGAGATTGAATTCTCCTCAAATCAATTTAATAACAAGAGCTTGCATGAAAGCTTCAAGATCTTTAATTAGAGACTTTGGAGAAATTGAAAATTTACAAGTTTCTGAAAAAGGTCCAGGCGACTTCGTTTCATCTGCTGATAAAAGAACTGAGAAAATATTAATTGATGAGCTTCAAAAAGCTCATCCTGATTACGGAATTATAACTGAAGAGGCTGGTTTAATAAATAAATCAAATGTTAAAAATAGATGGATAATTGATCCTATAGACGGAACCATGAACTTTCTCAATGGAGTTCCTCAATTTGCAATTTCTATTGGATATGAAGAGGATGGTGAAATAAAATGTGGAGCAATTTTTAATCCTATTATGAATGAAATGTTCTGTGCTGAAAAAGGTAATGGGGCTTATCTTAATAATTCAAGAATAAGAGTTTCAAACAAAAAAAAAATTAAAAACTCATTGCTTGTAACTGGTGGCCCTAAAGGAACGAGTAAAATAAAAGATAAAATTTACTCAGAATATATTAATGTTTCAAACAATGTTTCAAATGTTAGAAAGTTTGGCAGTGCTGCTTTAGATATAGCTTATGTGGCTTGTGGAAGGTTTGATGGATATTGGCAACGAGAATTAAATTACTGGGATATAGCTGCAGGTATAATAATTTTAAAAGAAGCGGGAGGATTTGTTGATTTTTTTGAAGAAGACACTAACTTGCCTTTGAAAAAGAATATATTAGCTACTAATTCCAATATTCATGAAGAATTGAGAGGTCTTTTAAATAAAAAAAATATTGAGTAAAAACTATTAATAATATAAAACTCCGCACATGAAGAAAAACATACATCCAGATTATCATAAAATTAAAGTTGTAATGACTGATGGTACCGAGTTTGAAACGCGATCAACTTGGGGTAAAGAAAATGATACTTTAAAATTAGACATTGACCCTAAATCTCATTACGCTTGGACAGGCGGAACCCAAAAAATTTTAGATAAAGGTAGAGTAAGCAAATATAACAAAAAATTTAGCAACCTTAGATCCAAAAAATAGTTTATGACTGAAACTCCATTTATGCCAAAAGCAACAGCTGTTTGGCTAGTTGAAAATACAACATTAACTTTTAAACAAATTGCAGAGTTTTGTAATCTGCACGAACTTGAAATTAAAGGAATAGCTGATGGAGATGTAGCGAAAGGAATTAAAGCCTACAATCCTATTCTTGCTGGTCAGGTGTCTAGAGAAGAAATTGAGACATGTTCTAAAAACCCTGAAAAAAAATTGAGTTTATTAAAAAAAGTCGAGGAAGTTGAAATTAAAGAGAGAAAAAGACCTAAGTACACACCTTTATCCAAAAGGCAAGATCGGCCTGATGCAATTTTATGGTTATGCAAAAATGCATCTGAATTGACAGATGGTCAAATTTCTAAATTAGTGGGAAGCACTAAAGCTACGGTCTCTCTAATCAGAAAAAGAAGTTACTGGAATTTTTCTAATTTGAAACCTAGGGATCCAGTGATATTAGCTCTTTGCACTCAACAAACTTTTCAAAAAGCTCTTGATAAAGCCAAAAGAAGAGTTGAACGAGAGAAAAAAGCAAAATTAAGAGAGGAAAAAAAGGCTCAAGCTGCTTCTCTATAGACAAATAGTCTTTCTAATGGTAACTACCATCAAATTTAACTGGAGGTTTTTATTAAAATAGACGTTAAAGATAACAATATAGAGCAAGCTATAAGAGTTCTTAAAAGGAAGCTTCAAAAAGAGGGATTTTTCAAAGTAATGAAAATGAAAAGTACTTATGAAAAGCCATCTGAAAAGAAAAAAAGAGTTCAAACAGAGAATCTAAAGCGAATAAAAAAACTCCAAAAACTAAAAAATAGATATTAGACTTATTTAAAATGAGAGGATTAACAATGCCATCGGGTAAAGTAAAATGGTTTAGCGCTAAAAAAGGTTATGGATTTATTACTGATGATGAAACACAAAAGGATATTTTTCTTCATGTATCAGCATTAGAAGAGTCAAAATTAAGAGTTTTGAAAGAAGAGCAAACAATTGTATACGACATAAAAGAAGAGAAAGATAAACTTCAAGCTATTAATATAAAAAAAAAGTAATTTATCGCGGGGTGGAGCAGTCTGGTAGCTCGTCAGGCTCATAACCTGAAGGTCGTAGGTTCAAATCCTACCCCCGCAACCAAAATGACAAACACAATCAGAAATATAACAATTATAGCTCACGTTGATCATGGAAAAACAACCTTGATTGATAGTTTAATGAAACAAAGCGGTACATTTAGAGAAAACGAAAATATTGAAGAAAGGGTAATGGACTCCGGTGAATTAGAGAAAGAAAGAGGTATTACAATTTTAGCTAAACCTACTTCAATTAATTGGAAAAATTCCAGAATAAATATTATCGATACTCCTGGCCATAGAGACTTTGCTGCAGAGGTTGAAAGAGTTTTACATATGGCTGACGGAGCTTTGTTATTAATAGACTCTGCTGAGGGAGTAATGCCACAAACTAAATTTGTTTTATCTAAAGCTTTAAAACAAGGTTTGAAACCAATTGTAGTAATTAACAAATTAGACAAACCTGATCAGAGGGCTAACGAAGTATTAGATGAAACTTTTGATCTTTTTGTAAGCCTTGATGCAAATGAAGAGCAACTAGATTTTCCTGTTTTGTATGCTAGTGGTAGATCAGGTTGGGCATCTAAAGATGTAAA
>Ga0315315_10000950_pt1 | contig 26029 bp, 20 predicted proteins | sample M140m3416metaG_FD_203699 | JGI IMG/M metagenome (GOLD analysis project Ga0315315, IMG submission 203699) | Ammonia-oxidizing marine archaeal communities from Monterey Bay, California, United States - M1 40m 3416 | ecosystem: Environmental > Aquatic > Marine > Intertidal zone | place: USA... | reverse complement strand
TGTATTTACGTAGTCAATAGAATGGATGCTATTTTCATCAGATAATCTAATATCACAAAAAACACTTAATACACTAGTTAATTCTGTTACAGTTAATGATTCAAATATATTATCATTAAATAATAAATCCGCAATGGCTAAACAATGTATTTCATTAATATTGCATGCCATTTTCCCCATTTCGGTCAATTCATATTCTTGAAAACATTCACCTCTTTCTATAAATTTTTCATTTTCCAAAACTTTAATATGCGGTTTAATTTCATTTTCAATACTTTGAATAATAGAAACATGTCTATCACGTAAATTTTTCAAATAATGACTATTTTCAACAAATGTATTATATTTTGTAAAATCATCATGGAAAAATTTACTTTTTTGTTCTATCATGCTAATTTCATGAGCTGTTTTTTTTCTATTCTTAGAACTTTCTCTAACAACACGTTGTCTTGTTTTTAAAAAATGATATCTTTCCAAATCTTCTTGAGATGTTTTCAAATAATCAAAAGAAAATTTATTTAACGTTTCTTCCATATCAATAATATCTTTTTCTATTTGTTTCTTATGTTTTTGAATTACATCACTCAACATACTATTTTCAGCGAAAGATTTAAAATCAAATTTCCTTGATGCAATCATTTTAAGAAGCATAGAATAATTAATTTTAAATTTTGATGTCAATGTTTCAGGTTTTCCTCCCAAAATTACATTCATTTGCTGTGGTGTTGGTCGTTGATTATCTCTAAACAAATTATTCAAATGAAAAATATAACCTTTTGTATCCTTACCACGTCTACCTGCTCTTCCTGCCATTTGCGTATATTCATGTGACTTCAATAGACGAAATCCCTTTCCATCAAACTTAGATAAAGAAGAAAATATAACAGATTTCGTTGGCATATTAATACCTACTGCAAATGTTTCAGTCGCAAACAATAACTTAATATAACCTTTACCAAATAAAATTTCTATCATTTCGCGGAAAACAGGTGCTATCCCACTATGATGTACAGCAATACCTTTTTGTAGAAGTTTTGTGATCCAATCATATTCAGGTAATGAAATATATTCACGATAATTGGGAAGTCGCATCAATATTTGCTTACACTCTTTCTTGATAGTACTTGGGATAGTTGATTCTTGTGGAAAAAGTGGTACTGTTATTTTTTCAGCAAATATTTTTGTTTGTTTTCTTGAAAAGATAAAACAAAGTCCGGGCAATAAATGATTATGATTTAAATATTCTACCATCTTATTCATTACAAAAAACTGATTAATTCTTATTCTATCTTTATCATAAAAATTTAATAATTTTGAAATTTTTTGATATGTTTCTTCTTTAAAATATTTCCCTTGTTCCTTTAAAATAATAGGTTTGCTATTCATATTGTTATCATCAATTAAATTTTTTATTAATAGTGGATATTTCTTGTAATAAGATTCTGGAAATGTTGTAAATGAATAATGCGTTAACGGAACGATTCTTTTGTTATAAGAACAGAGCCAACATTCTCTCATAGAAATTTTTTCAATCCATTCGCAAAATCGGTCTGGTTTATCAATTGTTGCTGACAATCCAATTGATTGGGTAGATTTAGGAAGTAACATAATTGTTTCTTCCCAGATTCTGCCTCTATCTGGATCATTAATATAGTGAATTTCATCAAAAACAACGCACCCTAGTTCGTTTTCAATATCCATTTCAAAATGCAAAGATAGTTGTTCAGGTTTAATAACACCTTCTTGTAACATTTTCTTTTGAAAAAGCGTATTATACAAAATCTCCGTTGTCATGATAATTACATCAGCTTCGGGATTAAATTTAATATCGCCTGTTAAGATACCAAAAGAAATATCTGGATATTTTTCTTGAAGATCATGAAATTTCTCATTACTTAATGCTTTAATGGGAGTTGTATACACAACTTTTTTTCCTTTATTAAAAAAATGTTGTATAGCAAATTCAGCAGGTAATGTTTTACCACTACCTGTATGAGCTGTTATAAGAATATTCTTTTCATCAACAATACCTTTTATGGCCCATTTTTGAAAGTTAGATAATTCAAATTTCCAAAATGAGAAATGTGAATTATAAGATTGGTCATTAAAATCACTGTTTTGAATTTTCATATTAAGATGATTCTTGCTTTGACTTTAAATCATTTTTTTTTATTTTTTCTCCTCGTTTTTCTTCTCGTTTTTCTTCCACCCACCAGTCTTATTGTTCGCTTCTTTTTCTTCTTTTTCTTCTTTTTCTTCTTTTTCTTCTTTTGTTTCTTTTGTCCAAGTCCCATACTTTCATTACTTGAATCTCCAGATTGTTTACGAGATGCTGCGGCTGCAGCTGCAGAAGCAATTGAACCAAAAGTACCTAAACCAAAATTACCTAAACCAAAAGCACCTGAACCCGAAGAAACTGAACCAAAGGTATCAGATACACTATACATTCTTGGTTTTTTTCCACCATAATGAAGCCCCCATGGCGAACAATTTCCAACATAAATTTCATAACATACATCACCCGGGCTAAATTGTTTACCAAAATAAAATTCATATTCACCACCATGCATTTCTGTATCAATTTTTACTCTATCTATTACTGATTTTATAGTAAAAGTATCATGTGTATTCCCGGGTAATCCAATACTTTGTTTTACACTCCATTTCCCATCGTGTGATGCGGAAGGAGCACCCGATGGATTGACAATTATAGTTTTTTCAAAAATTGCAAAACTAGCACCCATTTGATTATCGGTTTCTTTTTGGCGCACCCGTTTGGCCTGTTTTATACTTGTTTTATCATTAGATAACCCCTCATTGAAATATCTTCTTAAGTTTCCATGATTATCTCTCCCATGTTTAAATTCAGCCATAAAAGCACCAACATAACCCTCGGGTAAAGATCCACGTCCCGCTAATATATCATCTTTTTCGGGTGAGTCAGCTAATCTACCACTTGCAAACCTTTTTCCTACATCACGACGAACATGTCGCATTGCATCCGCTGCTGACTCAATTTCTTCACTCTCTTCGCTACTACTCCCATCACCAGCATCGTCCTTTTTTATCATAACTTTTTTTAAATCAATTCTTCCATTCTGCAAATCTTCCCTCCAGACACTTTCTGGTTGCCCAACTCTTTCGCGAAGTACAACATCTGTATCTGGTCCTGTTTTTAATACATGACCGGGTAATGCAAATCTAAAAATTTTAACATTTTCAGGGACGATTGGAAATAATAATTCTTGATTTAATGGTATGCCTTCTAATCCAGAAATATTATTAACTTGAGCATTCACTTCCGCTTGATCTACATTAAAAAATAGTTTTAGCAAATAACGATAATAAGTTATCGGGGAACTTTTATATAATTGATTTAATTCACGTCCTAATAAATCTGTATATTCAAAACCAGCACCATGTTGAACAATATAAATTTTTTTTATCATTTTGCACGAATTTAACGAAGAGCCTGACCTTTTTGAAGCGCCTCCACCGCCACCACCATCGTCGTCGTCGACGGCCATCGCAATGGCGCGATCATGGTCTGCATAACTATTAAAAGTGCTTTTTCCTTCTTTTGCTAGTGAGATTCTTATTTTAGCATGAATAAACCATAAATACCAATAACATGCATTTACAGACTGACAATTATCTGCTTTTAAACGTCTTCTTGATTGTTTTTTTCCTTTTCCTTTTTTTCCTTTTTTTGCTTTTTTTTTGCTTTGTTTTTTTCTTGGTTTTCCCAATTTGATACCACTGCGCCGTCTATATAAACTTTTAGGTGTACCACGTTCATCTACATATTCACCATGCCATAAAATATAATTCAATAAAAATCCCTTTATTTCACCGGGTAGTGATTTTTTCTCTGCAATTTGCTGTTCTATTCTTCTACCTGTTGTATAATAAATTTTGCGTTTTTCATCAAATACCAATTGAGATACACCACCATGGGTTATAGGTGTTGTAACATCCTGAAGAAACTCACCCAATTCTTCTTCAAAACTTTTTTTGTTACGTTTGTAAAAATAATTATCTGCATGTTCATGTATAAATTTTAATTCGCGAAATAAAGATAATATACAACCAACAGGTATATATAATTCTTGTCTTTCTCCTTTAGTTTGTACACTTAACACTTCATCAAAACGAGCGTTTATTTTAAAGTTTGAAAAATCAAATGATTCTGGTGATTCTGATGACCCAGATGAACTGGAATATCCTGATGAACTAGAAGACCCAGATGAACTAGAAGACCCAGATGAACTAGAAGATCCTGATGAACTAGAAGACCCAGATGAACTAGAAGACCCTGATGATAGAAAATTTCCTGAAGATAAAGCAGCCATAATATATAATAATTAGATTTAAATTATATATTATTTAATATGTCTCCTTATAATATATGCTATGGTTATTATTAGTATTGATTGCAGCTTTTTTGGGTGCTACCAATGATATTATAATAAAAAAAACATTACATTTTTGTAATTTAAGTCCTATAGATTTAACGTTATTTCAAATGGTATTTATGGGAATATATAGTTTTATATTTCTAATAATTAAAAATAATTTTAAATTATTAAAATTAGCTAAAAGTGTACCTAAAAAAGCTTATTTTAATATAAAAATTGTTGCATTATTTTATATAACTCTTTATACACTTTACGCATATTCATTAAAAATTGTAACAAATCCGGGATATACAAGATTGGGATATAGTCTAACTATTATCTTTACATTTTTACTAGCATGTATATTTTTCAATCAAAAAATTAACATAAAAAAAATTGTAGGTATTTTCATCACGCTATTTGGTTTCGCCATGGTTATTTTATAAAATACTAAAAAATATATTTATGATAACCATTTAAAGCAAAAACAATATACAATATTATAAAATGAGTACGTCACAGAATGATGCAAATGCTACGCCCGTGGGTGATGAATCTTCCCGCCAGTTGGGAATTGTGAAGTGGTTTAATAACAAGGCTGGTTTTGGTTTTGTAACAACACTAGAAGATGGTGGTAAGGATGTTTTTGTCCATCACACAGGTGTTTCTGTTGACCGAGAACAATATAAATATCTTGTTCAAGGTGAATATGTTGAATTTAATCTTTCCAAGAGTGATAATAGCGAACATGAATGGCAAGCCATTGATGTTAAGGGTGTGAGAGGGGGTCCGCTTATGTGTGAAACGCGTTTTTTGAATCGTCAAGAGAGAGAGCAGCATCACGACGGTGAATCAGATAATTCGCGAGGCAATCATCGCAGTAGACCTCGTGGATCTCGTCCGCGCGGAGGAGGACCTCGTGGAGGTGCTCAAAGGGGGGACAATCCCAGACGTTCAGCTCAACGTTGGGTACTAGATGAATCTAGTAAAAACACTGTATCTGATGATGCATAATTAAAAAATATAAATATTTTATATAATTTATATTTTTAAAACATTCTAAAATTCATACCAATCGGAATTTTTTTTTGTTTATTTTTTTGTTTATTTTTTTGTTTATTTTTTGTTTATTTTCCACAATATATTTTTGATTATCAGTTGCATCAATGTTTTTTCCCCTGACTTTCCAATAATTTACACCATAATTATTAAACAATTCATCACCCTTCTTTATATCACGTAATGCAACAAATTGTATAAATGGTTTTTCCTTAAAATTTAATATAGGTTTAATATTATTATTAGAACTATGATTACAATAATTTCCTAAACCATTTATCAATACTAACTTTCTTTCAATATTCCAATAATAGTCTTTAAATACTTTTTCTCTTCTACATATAAAATAAGGTTCTTTTCCAACAATTTCTCCCTTTTTAATATCAACTAAAGCTTTGCAACCTATACCATGAATTGGTGATAAAAAAAAAATCATATTTCATATAATATATATAATTATTTAAAAATGAATTTCTTATGTTTACATTCATCCAATAAGTGATAATATGTTTTACATTGTGGCTTCTTATTACATTGTTCATAAAGAAATTTAATATAAGCACATCTTTTTTTTTGCACTTCCTTTGTTCTTAAAATATTTAAAGGCATTTTTATAATTCTTTAAAAAATATTTATTATTTATCAATTTAATTATTTTTTTTTAAAATTGATTTAAAGCATTATTTAGATAATGTAGATATAAATGGATATACAAAAGAAGAAAAAAACTATGGAAAAATCTACAAAACCAAAACCAAAAACCAAATCAGAAAACGTCAAAAAAGATGATTTTTCTGAAGAAATTAAAGAAATATTTTCTGGCGTACTATCAAATATAAGTAGCATTAAACTTCAACTCACTGCACTTTCATCACAAATTAAAAGTGCAGAAAAACAAGTAACAAAAAAAATGAAACAACTTGACAGAGAGTTAAAGAAAAATAAAAATAAAGGTAATCGCCAACCATCTGGATTTGCAACCCCAACAAAAATTTCTTCAGAATTGTGCAAATTTATGGCATTGCCCGAAGGAACAGAAATGGCTAGAACAGAAGTTACAAAATATATAATTCAATATATACAATCCAATAATCTTCAAAATCCAACCGATGCAAAACTGATTGATCCGAATAATGAATTGAAATCTTTACTTCATTTCAAAGAAAATGATGGTAATCTAACATATTTCAATATTCAACGTTATATGAATAAGCATTTTGTTAAGAAGGAATAATTTAAATATTATCTAATATAAAAATATTAAATAATATTATTTTTTAAATAAAAATGGAACACAAAAATAAAGAATTACCAAACTTAAAAATCCTGCTATCTTTTTTTTAACAAAATTGCGATTTACTTTCATCCATGCCATTTTTTGTTCTTCTGTTTTTAAATATTTTACCATATAACCCGATTTCGGTAATATATAATATACTATTGGTGTAGTTAACAATAATATTATACCTGCCCAACAAAATTTTGACTTTATTTTATTTTTTGATAAAATCAATGATAATCCAAGTATACCACCTACACCTAGTCCTATATGAAAATGATTTAATCGTTCTTTTTTTATTTTTTCATATACTTTTATTTGCTCTTTATCCAATACCCCTTCTAAATGTTTTAAATCACCACTAAACATAATCGTTAAACTAAATACCAAAAGATTAATTATAAAAATAATATAAAATATTGTACATGTCTTAACACAATCTCCTTTCATATAAATTTAAAAAGATTTTAATATAAAAATATTTATTAATTAAATATTATAAATATGCTGTATAATTTATTGTTATTATGCAATTTATTTATCTTTACACTTGCTAATAATAATTCATACATATATAATAATAAAAGTGATTTTCAATATTTTTCTTTACCTGAATCTAATTTAATTAATAAAAATCCTAGAACATATCCATTTGATGGTTTTGCATGTAACGAATATTATAAAAAAGATAATTTAAATTATCTAATAACATCTTCACAGTATCCTAATTTTGGTTATAATACAAATGAAAATTATAAATGTTCATATACAAAAAAATATATAGAAATTCTCAAATATGATAGTTTTAATAATACGTATATGGATAGCCTCTTAATTGGTGAAAAAACAAATAATTATCCTGATGCTATTGGTGATAAAGGTAGTGATCATATTATTTCTTGTGGTATTGATAATACATTAAATATACTATATTATGTAACTTCAAATAAATATAATTGTCCTTCAAATTATAAAACAGATAGCTCTTTGGTTAGAATTAATTTAACTGATTTTTCATTTATAGATAGAACTATTTTTAATAATTTTGAGGAAAAATTTAAATTTTCTACATCAAATTATTATGAATATAAATATATTAACGCACCTTCAACCACTACATTAATAGAAAATGATAGCTTATGGGTTGGATTTGGTACATCTTATGGTGGTATTTGGCAATTAAATATTTCTACAACTCCGGTAGAAATAATAAAACAATATCAAAAAAAATATATGGTAGAATATGAAGAAGAAATGTTTACAGGATCACAAAATAATAATTATTATGAAACAAATATACGTGAAATTAAAAAAAGTTTTATAAACAAACAACGTTCTGAAATATATTTTATAGAAGATACAGGTTACAATGATGCAAAAGTATTAATTATTAACTATTCAAATCCCATAAATGATAATACAACTAAAATCAAAATTTTAGATGGATTAAATTATATAAGTGATATAAAACTTGATAATATTAATGAAAATATATATATTATAGCTGGATCAATTAATAGTGAGTTATATAAATTAGATTATGAATTTAACAAACAACAATTAAATGAGAATTGTGATATTGATTTTTTAAAATTTCCACCTGAATGGGGTGTTATTACAAATATCCAACTTGATTTAATAACAGGATATATTTACGTTATTATTTCAACACGATATGGTCAAAATGGTATTGTGAGAATAAATTTAAAAGATATGACCTTAGATATGGATTCATATATAAAATTTAAAATAGTATTAAATCATAATCAATATTCATATTATAATTATGTACAAAATTCAAATATATCACATATTAATTTTGAAAAAGGTGAATTATTATTATTAGGTAATCCTTATTCTTGGCATAATTATATTGTTCATTATAAATTAGCCGGTTGTGCTAAAGGACGTGGTATTATCAATAATACATGTAATGTATGTTTACCGGGAAAATTTTCAAATACTATTGGTGAATATTGTAAAGATTGTTTTGCTGGATATGCGAATGAAAATTTTGAAAGCTATTATTGTACAAAATGTGAAATAGGAAAATATACAAATGGTGAACATACTATTAATTGCATTGATTGTCCCGGAGGTTATTTTAGTGAAAACGAAGGACAAAACTATTGTAAATTCTGTGAAAATGGTACATATTCAATAATACAGGGATCTACATCAAAAAATAATTGTATTCAATGTGAAGATGGTAAAATTAGTTCTTATGGACAAACAACTTGTGAATTTTGCGATATTGGTCAATGGTCTAAAAATAATAAAATATGCATGGGATGCAGTAAAGGCAAATATAGTAATTCACTCGGACTTATAAATGATAATGAATGTAAATTATGTTCTATTGGCAAATATAACAATGAAATTGGTTTATATAATGAATTGGAATGTAAAATTTGTGAAAACGGTAAAATAGGCATCGTTGAAGGTGCAACTTCTGATCAATCATGTATATTATGTGATTCTGGAAAATATAAAGAATCAGAAGACTTTTGTGAAATATGCCCAGATGGGTGGATATCAAATAATAAAGAAAACAAATGCGATTTATGTGATGCTGGTAAATGGGCATTTGATAAAAAATCTTGTCTGGATTGTCCACCTGGTAAATATAGTTTTAATATAGGTATTAGTGATAGCAATGATTGTAATTTATGTGAAATTGGGAAATATCAACCAAATGAAGGTAAAACAAATCTAGATAGTTGTATTTCCTGTGAAAAAGGTAAAATAGGTATAATTGGTGGCGCTACATCTAACTCATCCTGCGTTACATGCGATTTTGGAAAATACAAAGCATCACTAGATTTTTGTGAAATATGCCCAGATGGGTGGATATCAAATAATAAAGAAAACAAATGCGATTTATGTGATGCTGGTAAATGGGCATTTGATAAAAAATCTTGTGTGGATTGTCCACCCGGTAAATATAGTTTTAATATAGGTATTAGTGATAGTAAGGATTGTGATTTATGTGAAATTGGAAAATTTCAACCAAATGAAGGTGAAACAAATAAGGATAATTGTATTTCGTGTGAAAATGGAAAAATTGGCATTATTTCAGGTGCTTCATCTAATTCGTCCTGCATTAGTTGCGATTTTGGAAAATTTAAAAGTAATCTTTTCACGTGTGAATTATGTCCTGATGGTTGGATATCTAACAATAAAGAAAACAAATGCAATCTCTGTCAACCAGGAAAATGGGCTTTTGATAAAAAATCTTGCGTTGATTGTCCTGCAGGTAAATATAGTTTTAATGCTGGAATTATTGATAGTAAAGAATGTTTATCATGTCAAAAAGGAAAATATTCTAGTGAAACGGGTATGGTTTATGAAAATAGTTGTAAACCATGCGAGATCGGAAAAATAGGTATTATAAATGAAGCAACTTCCAATGATTCTTGTATTTTGTGTGATTCTGGAAAATATAAAGAAAGTCTTATTTCATGTTTAAATTGTCCAGATGGTTGGATATCTACTGATATGAGAGAATTTTGTATTATTTGCGCTAAAGGTTATTATAGTAATCAACGAAAAAATTATTGTAACGAATGTCCAATGGGTAGTTATAATGATAATGAAGGTATATATAGTGATTCCCAATGCAAAAAATGCCCAGAAGGAAAATGGTCTTCACAATCCGCAAACAATGAATTAATCTTTTGCAAAAATTGTTTAAGTGGATTATATGGTGATGAATTAGGTATGATATCAAAAGGTTCGTGTAAAAATTGTCCAGCGGGAAAATATAACAATAACGAAGGTATAAATAATATTAATAATTGCAAAGATTGTACATCTGGGACATATTCTAAAGATGGTAGTGTTTCATGCTTGGATTGTCCAGTTGGTAAATATGTTTTAGATGTCGGAGCAGAAAAATGCTTAGAATGCCCTGAAGGAAAATTTACAAATAATATTTCTAGTGTTCTATGTAAAAATTGTCCTAAAAAATCACAACAAAATATATATAAAACGGGATGTATTTGTTCTCAAAATTCTTATAATGAATTTCATTCTAATGATATTTTGAATTGTTTAGAATGCAATGATACTTTTACTTGCAAAATTAACACAAATATTCATACAATTAATATAAATAAAGATTATTGGAGAAATACAAAAATTTCAACTCAAATATATAAATGCAAAAACAGATTTGCTTGTAAAGGTGGTATTATATCAAATTCATCTGATGATTTATGTAATGAAGGATTTAAAGGACCTTTATGTAATGTTTGTGAGAAAGGTTGGGCTAAAGATGATGGTATTTGTTTAAAATGTCCCGAAAACCAAGGTAGAACCATGAGTTTAACTGTTATTATTCCAATAGTTTCTATTATAATTATAATATTTTTAATCAAAACAGCCAACCCTTCAAATAATAAAAAGGAAGAAGTGAATGGCGTTGTAAAGATTTTTATGAATTATGCTCAAGTATTTTCTCTCGCAAGTTCTTTTCAAATCAATTGGCCAACATTAATAAGATACTTATTTGAAAGAGCGAAAGAATTTTCCTCCCCGCGCGTTAGTTTTTATTCTTCAGATTGCGTTATTGGATGGTCTTATTATGATAAATTGTTGGTATATTTAATATTGCCTTTATTTTACATGATTGGAGTAACAATAATTATTTTTATTTTGGCATTATGTTATTGTAAAAAACAAAAAAATAAAATAAAAAAAATGCGTTTTACAAAAAGTCAAATTAAAATAAAAGAATATGAAGAAAAATCACCATCATGTCTCTCTTTTTTTATAGCATGGGAAAAAACAGCCGTCGTAGTTGGCACATTTTTAAGTTGGCCAACTATTGTAACAAAAACATTAGAAGTATTGAATTGTGATAAAATAGGCGATCATTATTACTTGGTAAAAGATTATTCTGTTATATGTTATGATTCAAAACATTATACTTATTTAACAGTTGCATATATTTCTTTAATTTTATATGGATTAGGTATTCCTTTGTTAGGTTTTAAATTATTATATAATTACCGATATAGACTTTATGATATGCATAATAGATATGACGGTTCAACACCTTTATCTTTTTTATTCTTAGGATATAGGGAAAAACGATGGTATTATGAATTTATCATTATGGGAAAAAAAGCTGGTTTAATTTTATTATCTGTATTTTTAAAAAGTTATCCCAGATATCAAATAATTGCAGCATCATTACTTGTACAAATTTCTTTCTTTTTGCATGTTTTTTTAAGACCATATGATACTATTACTAGCTATGGTATCATTTGCAATAGATTAGAAAGCATTAGTTTATTATCATTGGTTATGACTTTAAGTACTGGGCTTTTTTTCGGTACAATAGATTCTGGTTATCAATTGGGTACATTTGAAGATATTCTTATTATTACTTTAATTTTATGTAATGGAGGAATTAGCTTATATTTTTTTATTTATTTTATTAGATTAGGTTTTAAATCCACAGTTACCCATGTTAAAGAACATTTGCATGATCATTTTAAAAAAAATAGAATACCATGTATATTAAGATGTTGTAAAATTTCACATAAAAATTTACAGGCATTAAAATATTGGACAAATAATTTTGATAACGAAAATCACGGCATCTCATTAAAAAATGATTTAGAAAAAGAAATATTTTCCAATTATTTTAAAGAAAAAAAGAAAAAATTAAGTATATACAATGAAAAATTAGATAATATCAAAAAACGTAGATTAAGTGTTCAATTAGATAAGTTAAGATCAGAAATACAAGTTATGGAAAAAGAAAGATGTTGGCAAACTATCCAAAATAATCGTTTATATAATACATTAAAAAAAATTACAAATACGAATCAATCAAACTTATCGCAAAAAGAAAAAGATGATATAAAAGAAATATATAAATTTTACGTTGGCCAAGGAATTCATTATAATGAGAGAATGAATCAATTATACACCACCGAATTAAATAAAATGGTTGAATCTCCACATCATAATACTTCAAAAACAGAAGATATAGAAACATCGTCCAATATATCATCGGAAATATTGGAAAATGAAATTGTTTTTGTAGTGGAAGATGAAAATATAATCATTTAACAATTTGTTGTATTATCTAAATAATAATTAATAATATCATTTACAATACTTTTATCAGGTAATTGCGCCGACATACCATATATTGCTGTTATACCAGATTCTTTATTTTTTGGATCAGTATTAAATAAATCGCACAAAATATTAGGAATTTCCTTTATATTATTTATATTTTTTGGCGTTATACAAATATGTAAACATATTGGATCTTGAAGTATATTTATATTCCATTCATGTTTTTTTAAATGATTTAATATTTCACTTACAGAATATACATCACTATAAAAAGCTACAACATTTACATTTGGATTTCCAATTACATGAAATGTATTTAATTTATTAATTTCATCTTTTAAAAATATAGTACTATCTATTATACTTTTTGAATAATTTTCATAATTATGAACACCATTATATAAAAGAGCACCCCATGTTGTTGCTATTTGATTTCCTACTCTACTCCCCGGCAATGAAACACTTGCATATATTCCACCGGTCCAGTCATTTACAATAAAATATTGATTATGTTTCATTTTATTGTTTTTCCAAAATAAAATAGATGAGCCTTTTGGCGCATAACCAAATTTATGCGGATCAATAGAAATAGATTGTATATTACATTTAAAAGTGAGACGCAATTTATTATTAAATTGACAAATAAAACCACCCAAGCATGCATCTACATGTAAAGGTATTTCATAAGCATTAGCTATATCACTTATTTTTAAAATCGGATCCATTAATCCATATGCAAAACATGGCGCTGAAGCTATAATAACACATGTTTTAAAAGTTATCTTATTCATTAAATCATTTGTATCCATGACATAATCGTCATTTAAGTTTACATATACCATTTTTAAATCTAGTAGTTCACAAGCTTTATGAACAGCCGCGTGGACTGTTTTTGTACATAAAACCTCTGGTTTAAAAAAGTATAATGATTTTTTTTTCATTTTTTTATATGCTTTTAATGCCAATATTGTACTTTCCGTACCACCTGTTGTCAGATTACCTCCACCATTTTTAGGTAAATCATATAATGTCCCCACCATTTGAATAATTTCCGATTCCATTTTCATTAATTCTGGGTAAATATCTGGATGCAATGGATTAGAAAATAAATAATATTTGCTAATTTTTAGCATAAGATTTTTACATTCAATATCATTCGTATAAATGCAACCAGAAATTTTATTATTAATAATTTGTTTTCGCTCATTTATTATATTTATAATTTCATTTTGATCAATACTATTTTTTGGTAACTCATTAAAATTATATAAATATGTTTTACTAAAAAAATTATCCTTTATAATTTTCTTTGACTCTATTTTTTTCATTTTTATATCCATTTTTCCCTTTTTTGTTATTTTATATAAATAATATCCCAAATATTTGATAAACCATTTAATATCAACATTTCTATAACGATAACAAACTGATATGAATAAACAAATCAATAAATTATTATAAATAACTTTCATTTTATTATAAATTTCATTTTATTTTTAATCGTTTTATTTAAATATTTTAATTATTTTTTATTAATAAAATGAGTATACATCAAGCATGTTTAGATTGTGTTGCAAATAATGTAGATGATACAAATCAATTATTTATACCTGTTTATTTAGATAGTAGTGGCGTTGTCTTAGATACTTCACAAAATGCAGTAACATCGCTAGACGCATCTTATAATTTTTTAATGGATGCCGTTCAAATACAGGCCAATTATTTTAGATCTATGATATCCTATAAAAAAATCAATGATCAATATACATTTAAATATAACGATTTAAATAAAACATTAATGAAAGATTCACTCAAATATGATTTAGAAAATACAAATATAAATATTTACAATAGTACATTTAATTCGGGACATTCGCCATCAAGCACAACACTAGCACAAGTATATATACAATATATTGCTGATACATTAGTTGGACACCCGTTTTCACATGCATTTATTTCAAATGAATCTGCGATAATCAATAAACTTAATTCTAGTAATATTCATATACAATTTATAAATGCCATTATAAATAATTTGAATACGACAACATATAATGAGAATAGTATTTGCAATAGTATATTATTGCAAATGAAAGAATTTATGTCAAATAGATTTGAAAATGAATTAGATAATGTAGAATATCCATTACCTTTTTGTCCAGAAGACAATATAACATTATTTATTAAAATGAAATGTGATATTGAATTAGATAATGAAATAGGAAATACACATACAACAGACAAACAATATGATATTTTAAAATCAATGTTTAATAGTGTAAATGATGTTGAATTTATTGATGAAACACAACAAATGAAATTAATTGAAAAAGTTTGGAGAGTAAGAATTAAATTACTCTGAATTATTTGAGATATCTAAAACGACTTCATCATTGGTTGTATCATCTGTTTCTTTTTTTTCTTCTGTATCTCCTGTATCTTCTGTAACTTCTGTATCATTTGGCGATTCAATAATGATTTGTAGTTCTTCGCTATGTGATATTTTTTCATTTTCAACAGATACTGGTGTAAAAGAATCTTCGCCTTCAGTGCTATCTAAATCACTTGATTCAGGTGTTACAATATCATTTGTTTTTCCCGCAACTTCTAATTTTCTTATTAATGAAGTCATACTTTTAGAAATTGTTGAAATACCTACTTTTTTCTTTTTATTAAGTTTATTTTCTGCTACTTTTAATTTTTGATTATTTACAAATCTTGATTCTGCTTCAAATAACTTATCTTTTAATTTTTTCTCAAAATCATCTTGTCTTTTTTTTTCATCATCTCTAATCTTTTTCATTAATGATTGTTCATATTCCGATTTTTGTTTTATTAAAGCTAATTCCTTTTGTTTTTTACTATGTTCATATTCTTCTTTCAATCGTCTCGCTTTTTCAGAATCTTTATATACTTCAACACATGATATTTCCAAAATATCTGGTTTAATAAATGAATTTGTTTGAAATTTCTTTCCAAATAATTTTACTATTTCCAAAGGTACATTTGGACTTTGTTCTATTAATCTATCTAATTCCATTCTACATTGGGCAACAAAATCACGACCACTAGCACTTCGTTCATCTTTAGGTAGAGATAATTCCACAGATATATTTCTTGAAAATTTAGAATAAGCTATACTGGCTGCACGATGACCTTCTAATAATTCTGATACACGCAAAAATTGTGCAATGGTTGTTATTAAACCAGCAGATAAATTTAAAAATCCAGCAAATAATGGAACATAGGCTTGCCAAGATTCTGGAAATGACGCCTGAGCAAAATTTGCAGTACCCGTTATGGTACTTAAAATAATAACTGGTAAAGCAAAACGCAAATTTTGTTTTTCAAACTTTAAATATGCACGATCATGCATAAATCTATATGAAGAACCTATTTCCCCCCATTTTTTCAAAATATTTTCCTGTTGATCATGCCATATTATTTCAGAATCACCACCTTTGTCTTTATCCATTATACTAAATAAACAGATTTTATTATTTTGGCAATAATTTTTCATATTTTTCTCTATTTAAATGTCTTACACAAAATATTTTTAAAAAACTATATAAAAAACACATAATAAAAAAAACGAAAATACACCATAAAATAATATTATTATTCATTTAATAATATTAATTAATTTTTTTATTACAATAATATATGAATTATTATTTTGGATTAACAATTATAGGTATTATTAGTGGATTATTTGGCGGCTTAATTGGCGGTGGTTCCGAAATTTTAATTGTGCCATTATTAACACTGTTTGGTTTATTGGGTTCTTTAAAAAGAAGAATAGGAACATCTCTTTTTATGTTATTACCACCTATTGGATTTTTTGCCGCAATGAAATTTTATAAAAATGATCACGTTGATATATTTGCTGCTTTATATATGGGTTTAATATTTACTATTTTTGCATCAATATCATCAAATTATACATTAAAAATAAATAAAAATATATTAAGAAAAATTTTCGCATCTTTCACTATTATGGCAGGTATTTATATATTTTTCGATGAAAAGGAATAATTTATACCAATAATAAACGTATTTTTTGTTTCAAATGGATTTCATCCATAAATATATAAATTTTAAAATTATAACTTTCCATATTCTTCAAATCTCTTGTAGAAACCAGGCGATTTGTCATTTTTAAACTTGGAATATATACTATATATTGGAATAATTTGTCATTGCGTACTAGTTTATCAAATATGTAACCTCGCATAATACTTTCTGTTAAACTTTTATCTTTATCACAAATATTCAATAAAGAACAATCATTTTGAACTTTTCTTATTGATTTCATAGTTGTATTAATATATTCTATTGATTCATTCGTATTCCATTTATTATAAAATGTTCTTGATTTTTCCGTAAATTTTACTATATCAAATATATCTTGATATATTATCATATTTAAAAGATCAACTAATCTTCTATTTGGACTAGTTATGTGCAAATATGCCTCTAAATTTAACATATCATGTTGTTCAATATTTTCAAATTTACAATATTGTCCGCCCATAGAATGCCATATCTTTAAAAATTTTTTAATGTCATTGGGAGCATTTTGCGGTGCAATATATTCCTTATTTGATCTTGTAAATCTATATATACCAGATGAAAACTCTTTCATTTTTAATGCTGTCAAATAATTCATTAAAACCATATAATATGATACCACTTCGTGTGAATTCACAACACTATCCAAATATACTTTCTTTCTATTCATTTTTTTTGATATAATTACCAATTTTTTATACATGTCATTACTGTTTAATTCATCTGTTTTATGACGTAAATTTTTATTTACAATAATTAAAGAATTACTATAACTATATGTCTCTATTTTATATGTTTCTTTATTAACTATGATATCTAATGTAAAAGCAAATCTTTTTTGGCCTTCAAGTAAACTACAAATATCATCAGATAATTTTGTAGGCATCATAGGTCGTTTTCTATCTGGCAAATAAATTGTTGCAATTCTATCCGCAAAGGATTCCCACAAATCTAAAATATCCATCCAGAAAACAATATTTGAAATATAAATACTCACCATTATTTTATTGTCATTCAACATTTTAACACCCAAAGCATCATCCAAATCCTTTGAAGCCTTTGAATCTATACTAATAATTTCCCATTCAGTTCTATCTTGAATTTTATTTTTTTCCATTATTTTATTAGTATAATATTCTACATTATGCAACTTTAACATTTCTTTCGTTTTTGTTTTTAAATTTGCAATAGAAGCATACAAACTATTACAATACATTTGATATTCATAAAAATTTGACAATTCACTAACATCGCCAATATTATTAACCAACAATCCTATTGGGTGTTTTTTTCTCCATGATGAGAATTTAAACACCACATATTTATTATCTAAATGTTTTTTAAATTTAATTTTAACCTTATAAGGTATTAGAAACTCTGGTATTCTTTTATCATCCGGAATACATCTATAATAATATTTATTTTTAAATTTACCATATGTTTTGTTTTTCATTAATACTAATACACCTGAAATAAATTTACATTTTCTTAAAGGAGAATGAATAAGTTTTACTTGATTATTAACCATAGAAAATATATCACCATTTATTAACTTTGATTTTATTGGATTAATTTTTGGCGGGTCTTCCAACTTTTTCATAGTATTAGAATCATATATCTCATAATCTTCATATTGTCTATCATTTATATATATTTTATAATGACAAAGCATTTAGTTTTTTATATAATTTGTAGTTATTTATTTAATCAATTTATTTATAATATTAACATTATATAATGTTATATTGCCTCCCCATGGATGTAAATGAAATTATTTATGATTTTTTATTATTTTCAAAAAATCATAATAAGTTTTTATGTATATCAAAACAAATAAATGAAGAAATAAAATCATCAAATATTATGAAACAATATTTTTTATTTAATAATAGAATTAATATGATTAAAGAAGATGAAAATTATTTTAATAAATTTGATAGAAAAAATAATAAATTATTTAAATTATGGAAAAAATATAATTTATATAAATGGTATAATGTAAAAAAATATAATGGATTATGGAAAACAGGTGATATTGTAGATGCTTATGATTTTGTAAAAGGTTGGTGTCCTGCAAAAATTTTAACACATTCAATTGAAAAAAAATCAAACTATGAAAATTCAAAATATTCATTTGAATTTTATAGAGCATATGAAATACTATTTTTAGGCTGGGATGATAAATTTATTGAAAAGGTTGATATTGATAAAATAGCTCCTCTTGGAAAATATACATTAGATCCATATAATATATATGATAATTTGATAAAAGATGCTTCACATAATTCATTTTGGTCATTATGCAAAAAAAAACATGAAAAAGAATGGAATATGCATAAAATTACAGATAAAATTATTGATAATAACACAATAAAATTATTAACAAATTTAGGCGATGTTTTTGTAATAAAAAAAGATAATGTTCATGATGTAATCAGATATATATCAGATGCATCAACGTTTTTTTCTATAAATTCTGATTATTGTTTTTTTAAAAGAAGATCTTTCACGTATTAAATTATTCAAAAGTTATTTTATTTGCTATTTCTCTTTTTATATTTTGTTGTTGAAGTAACCCCATTAATAAATTTGGCAAAATGGATATTGTACTCATATATGTTCTATATTTAAAAACACATATACTTGATACTTTTTCATATTTAATTGAATACCACCAATATGGAGGTATATGAATTATTTGTCCCTTTTTCAATTCTAAATCCAAGACCTTTACTTTATCAAATTCAGGTTTATAAACATCTTGAACATTCCATGGGTCTACTGGAGAACCAAATTCAAATATATCATAATCATTTTCTTTTTGTAAATACTTACCATTATGCGGTGGTATTAGTTTCAATTTAATTTGACCACTTGTTACTAAATAAAAGTTTCTATGGCTAATATTATATCTTAACGGTGTATATGATTCTTCGCTACCAGACATGAAATCATATTTACATAAAGATACAAAGGGTGGTCTTAAAAAAGAATCATTATATCTAAAAATTTTTAATAACCCAGTCTCTTTTAAAAAATCACCATTATTTTCTATAATTATTTTATTATTTAATTTATTTTGAAATAATTTTAATACTTCGCTTAATAATATTGGTAAATATATTTCACTTTTTTCATCTTTATTTGTAATGTTTCTAAAATTCACATCAAATGCTCCATACATTTCTTCCATTCTTCCAATATTCACGGTATTAAGTAAATTGCCATTATTATAATCAAATAATACAGGTTGTTTTAAATTACAAATTTCTTCAAGTCTATCTTTTGATACGTTTTCAATAGTATACACTTCTAAATCATCACTCGTATTTAAATGAAAATGCATATGAATATATAAAAAAAGTACAATGCTAAAAATTATAACTGTTAAAAAAATTTTCATTTACTAGAATATTTTTAGAAATGAAAATTGTATTTTTACCGTATTATTTATATTTATTCATCCATCATCTTGGGAGCTAAATATATACTCAAATAATTGCTTTCATTATCATCTAATTTATATAACATTTTTAAAGGCGAACCCTCCGACATATGAAGTTCACAATATTTACTTAATTTAACAAAGTTTGTCATTTTTTTTATATATACCATTGCAAACGTCATTTTTAATGTAATATCATCTTCCACTGAATATTCTTCTAGATAATTTTCATCTATAATCATTTTTAATTTTCCATTGTCACCCGATGTTTCTATAGTTATATTATCATTATTTTTACCATCACAACATATGATTATTTCGTCTCCAAAGATATCTAATTCATTTACATAATCTGAAAATGATTTTGATTCAATAATTATATCTGCTGAATATTCCGTATTTGGAATGTCTAATAGATTGCTATCTATCATCATCAATCTCATTTCAAATTTCTTTTCAACATCTTCCGAATTTATTGTAATATCCAATGTATCTCTATCTTCTAGATATTTCATTTCAAAAGTATTATTCTTATCTAAACAAGTAAATATTGAATAAAATACTTCACAATTTATCCCTAAATTAATATTTTTATCAATTGAATAGTTTGAAAACCATTCTTTATTAATCATTAATTCAACCAAGCATACATGATTACTTCCTAAAGCCTGACAATATAAACCATTTTCCGTAAAATCTAAATTTATTTCTTCAGTGATTAATTTTAAATTTTGAAATATATTTGCAAATATACTCAATTTTTCATTATCATTAATGAACAATTTCATTTTTATTTAATATTTATTTTATTATGGAATATAATAAAATCAATTTAAAATTTAAGCAAATGTTGGTTTCTCTACTGATTTCTCTACTGATTTCTCTACTGATTTCTCTACTGATTTATCAGCAGTTTTTTTCATTGTCTTATCTTTTTCTTTGTCAATAACTTCTTTTACGTCTAAAACTACTTTTTCTTTATTATTATCTGTTTGTGAACTATTCATTTGTATAAATAGATTCAACTTTTTAGTTAAATTATGAACTTCTTCTTTTAAATTAGTATTTTCATTTAAAAGATAATCAAAGTTATTTTTTAATATTTCCATATTTTCATTATTGATTTGATTTTCTTCTAAATTATTTAAACAATCAACATTTAATTCAACATTATTTATTCTCATTTCATGATTTAACAGTATTCTTTCGCTCTGATTTGTACAAACTTTTAATCTTTCTGTAATTTTTTCATTTTTTTTTTGCACATCATCAATAATTATATCATTTGTTAAATTTTTTTGATTATTAATTTCATCAACAACAACATTATTTGAGGCGAGTTTAATATTCTTCTTCTTTATTTTGCAACTAGCTGTCCCGGGTCTAGGTGATCCAGAACTTTTTAATCTTCTATCAAATCTATTCATTTATATTATCTATAAATAAATATTTAATATAAAATTAACGTAAAAATTATGCCTTCATATTCATTTTTATAACAGGATGATATTTATAATTATTTATTCTAAAATCAGAAAAAATATAATCATCAATATGATGTCTTTTATTTAAAATATCACAAGTAGGGAAAATATTTGGTTTTCTATTTATTTGTAATTTTAAACTGTCTTCATGTTCTTTATAAATATGAGCATTTGAAATAAAATGAATAAATTCACCTGGTTCCAAATCACAATGCTTTGCAAGTAATATTGTTAAAAATGCATAAGATGCTATATTAAAAGGTATTCCTAAACCAACATCGCCACTTCTTTGATAAAGAGAACAATGTAACTTATTATTTAAAACATTAAATTGCGATAAAACATGACATGGTGGCAAAGCCATTAAATCTATTTGTTCAGGATTCCAAGCTGTCATTATCATTCGTCTGCTATTTCTTAATTGTGGATCTTTTAATTGTTTTATTATATACCCTAACTGATCTATACCTCCTTGGTCAATGCTAATTTTTTTATTAGTTTTATTAGAAAATACATGTAAAGGTGCATATGGTCTATTATAATATCTCCATTGATAACCATATATAGGACCCAAATCATCTTCACTATAATGTTTTAAATTTCGCGAATCTAAAAATTCACGTGTTGCATTATCATTCCAAATATTAACACCCTGTTCCTTTAAAACTTTATTGTCGGTATTACCAGAAATAAACCATAATAATTCTTTTAAACAAGTTTTCCATGCCATCTTTTTTGTAGTTAAAATAGGTATTTGATTATTATTTAAAGGAAATCGCATTGTAGCACCTATTATGCTCTTTGTTACACCATTGCGTGTCTTTTCTTCTATACCATTTTTCATAATGTTATTAATTAAATTTAAATATTGATATTCAGGATGATGTACATTATTTGTTGATAATTTCGCCATAGCTTTTTTACTTAATAATGATTCTGGTTTTTGTTTTGTAGTTATCCAAGTTTTTCGTATATTTCTTTTTTCTTTTGGTATTGTCCAACTTATACTACGCCTTTGACATAATTTTTTTATTCTACTATATCTTATTCGTCTCAAAATATCCATAATATATGTTAGTATGCAAACTTATTTTTAAATAAACTTTATAAATTATTTTAGAAGCTTTTAATATTTTAATTTCTTATTATAAATCATATAATGGCATTAAATCTTCAAGAACAGATTGGAGGAAATAATTTTCAAAAACCATCTTCTAATATTTCAAATAACGGTTTCATAAAACACGTAACAAGGTTTGATACAGAAACTAAAAGTGAATTATCAAATTTATTGCAATATTTAGTCATTGTTATCATTCCTATTTATGTATTAAATAAATTTATTAATGGTGTTATACCCAAATTTGATGAAAAAAAAGGAAATATTGAACTTTTAGGAGAAGTTATCATTCAAGTTATTTCTCTTCTTCTAGGTGTTTTCATTATCCACAGAGTCGTTTGTTATATTAAAAAAATTATCGGTAAAAATTTAGGTGTTTTTAATTTTATGAATGTTGTATTAATCATTGTATTTTCAGGATTAAACAGCGAGAATGGTAAAAAGGTCAATCACGTTTATAATAGACTTGTTGCTGCATGGAATGGGGAAAAAAGAACAAAAGATAAAAAGGATCCGGATGATAACTCTGTCGTAAAAGTAGCACAACCTATTGCCGGAAATCCTTTACAAGCACCTCAACCAACACATCAAGTAAGTCGTGCTGATTACGTAAACACACACCAACAAATGGGTACAGGTGCACTTTCCCAAGTTGTCCAACAAATACAAACCGGTGGACAACAAGTGGCTAATGCTGTTGGAACTGGAGGCCAACAGGGTAGCCCAGACCAGGGTATGATGGGCGGTGGATTATTAGCAGAACCAATGGCCGCAAATTCTGGTTTCGGTGCATTTTCTAGTTTTTAATTTAAAATAATTTAATATTTTTATAACAAAATATTAAATGAATCAATTAGATGAATATTTTTTAATGAAATTCATGGAATATTTAAATAATGAAGATCTTTTAAATTTTTTAAAAACAAATAAATTTTTGAATAATATTTCAAATGATAAACGTTTTTATGATAAAATTAAATATAGATATCATCCAGCAGTATTTAACTATGCTGACAATTTTTGTTTAATTTGCAATTTTAAACCACTTATTTTAACAGATTTTGATTTAAAATTTATTAGATGTTCACATTTTTAATTTTCTATATCTTTAATATTTCCTTTAATTACAATATTTTCTTTAATATTAACTGTTTTTCCTAATTTCTTTATAATCATTTCTTTATCTTTTTCCCTATTATTATCATCGGAAGGACCCATGATTTCATGAACTAATTGTTGCCATTGGTTTAATAATTTTTCATTTTTTAAATAGTTTGGATTTTTTTCTTCCCATTCTTTTAAATGCTTGATTTGCTTTACCGTTAAATCTTGAATAGATTTATCAATCTTTTTATTTTCTTTATCTTTTAACCATTTATTTTCATCACGAACATAAAATTGCATACTTTTTTGATTACAACAATGAATAGGGCGTTGATATGGATTCAAATCTTGAAGATGTTTTACAAATATATTACTTATTCCTTCAGCATAACCATGTTCTTGAGTATAAATTAAATCTTCCAATGATATATTTAAATTATTCACAAAATCTGAAAGATTCATAGCATCTTTACATTTTTCATTTAAATAAACATTTATTGTCATCTTTTTATTTCCACAATTTTGATAAGATATATTATTATTTGTCTCACTTTTCATACTACTCATTTTTTCTATCAAAACAGCATTTTGTTCCAATAATTTTGTTATATTATTATTTTGTGTAAATGTTTGTTCAATTATTTTCTCTAAATCACTTTTAGTCACTTGAATTGATTCAATGCTTTTCCCGTTTTGATTAATGATGTGTTTATTTTGTTCGTTATTAAAGATGCTGTCAGCTATATTTTTTTTTAATTCTAAATTATTTTTGTAAAAATTTCCATTTTCTTCACTTTTTTTGAAAAAAGTGCCATCGAATTTTTCCATTTTTTTACTTTTTTTTTTGTTTTTTTGTTTTTGTTGTTTTTTTGCTTTTTTTGTGCATTTTAACTTATGTTTAGACAAACCCGATTGATACTTATACATTTTACCACACAAACACATAAATTTTTTTTTATTTATGGTTTGGGGTTTTTTTTTTATGTCTTGGGGTTTTTTTGAGTGTTTTTTCGTCTTTAGGTGTCGCCTAAAATCCTTTAAATTTTTTGTACTGAAACGACATTTCACGCAAACATATTCATTGTTGCAATAAATTATGGGTTCGTTATCCACAGTTATCCATTTTATTTTATCGTCATAAACCGGCAAAATTTTGTCAAAAATATCAGACGCCATATGGTCATTTTCAACACTTGGTCCTAAAACGTCGTTTTTTTTACCCCAAAATTTATCCATTTTTTTGTATATAAATGGATAACAAAAAAAACCCCTAAATACTTTTTTTAACACTTTTTTGGCATTTTTTGGCATTTTCCATAGTTTTTCGACGTTTTTTTTGAAAAAAACTTTTTTTTAAATTTTGCTAGGTAAATCATTTTATTTCAATAATGATTTATTTTGTGTGACACCAGAAAAAAAAGTTTGAGAAAAATTTCTGAAAACTATTTTGGGATTTTTTATTTTTACTACTTTTTCATGTGTATTTTTTAAAAATTACAGAAATAGTTTTTTTATTTTTTCTCAAACTTTTTCTTATGTATTAAAGGTATTTTTTAAGATATTTTTTTTGTTAGCTTTATGATAATAAAATAGGTGAAAAAAGTTTACTCAATTTTTTTTCTCAAAAAAAAAGTGAAAAAAAACGGTTTTTTTCAACTTTTTTATTTTTGATAATGGTTTAAAAAATAATATTTACATATTATATTATGACTGATAATGATGCAGATTTACAAATAGAAAAATTGTTACATTCTCTTGAAAATGATGGTAATCAATCAATCATCAATTTAAATTCATCTATTATTATGGAACATAAAAATAATATATTACAAAAGTTGAATTTAGAAAGAAAAAAATTGAAAACATTTCATAAAAAACTTAAGAAATATAGATATTGTAGTGATTTAAGTGATTTACATTATGGTAATTTTATCAGATGGATACCATTGAAAGATCCTGAAAATTTATATT